>Ga0209410_1000747_pt1 | contig 15308 bp, 12 predicted proteins | sample Mar14436cmmetaG_FD_184135 | JGI IMG/M metagenome (GOLD analysis project Ga0209410, IMG submission 184135) | Marine hydrothermal vent microbial communities from Guaymas Basin, Gulf of California to study Microbial Dark Matter (Phase II) - Marker... ... | reverse complement strand
GGGGGATAAGTACCCAGAGTGGACCCCCGAAGCGGCAGAGGCCTTCGGCCGGGTGGCCGTGGAGCGGATGATGGGAATGATCCACGAGGACCTCGCGGCTATAGGGGTCTCTTTCGATGTGTGGAGCCGGGAGGGGGACCTGCACCGACGGGGGCTGGTGCGGGAGGTGTTCGAGGCCCTCCGGGAGAAGGGAGCCGTATACGAGAAGGACGGCGCTTACTGGATGAACTCCACTGCGTACGGCCTCTCCCGCGACCCGGTTCTCATCCGCTCCGACGGGACTCCCACGTACCTCATGGTGGACATCGCCTACCACGTGGACAAATACCGCCGGGGATTCGTCAAGGTGATCGACGTCCAGGGAGCGGACCATGTGGAGGAGCAACAGCAGGTGAAGCTGGCGCTGCGGATCCTGGGGTACCCCGAGGAGTTCCTCGATTACTGCGTACACCAGTTCGTGACCCTCAAAGGGCGCGAGGGGATCGAGCGGATGTCCACCCGGGCCGGGAGGTTCCTGCGTCTCAAGGACTTGGTGGACGAGCTCGGCCGGGACGTAGTGCGGTACTTCATGGTACGCCGGCGGCCGGGGGCTCACCTCGTGTTTGACCTAGAGCTCGCTAAGAAAACCTCCATGGAGAACCCGGTCTACTACGTCCAGTACGCCCACACCCGCATCGCCTCCATCTTCCGCGAGGCGGAGAAAATGGGGGAACCCGTGACGCGTGACGCGTTACGCGTGATGGAGCTATCGCCTTTGGAGGATCCCGATGAGCTCGCGCTCATCAAGGAACTCGATCGGTTTCCTGATGTGGTGCGGAAGGCAGCCGAAAGCTACGGGCCGCACCTTTTGTGCGAGTATCTGGAGGAACTCGCGGGGATCTTCCATCCCTACTACAACCGGGTGCGGGTCCTGGGGCAGGGGGAGGCGACCCCGGCCCGGCTGGCGCTCCTTTCGGCGCTGAAAACGGTCTTGGCCAAAGGGCTTTCCCTGCTTGGGGTCTCGGCCCCGGAGGTGATGTGATGGGGCTTCTGGAGAAGCTCCGCTCCGGGCTCAAGAAGACCCGCGAGGCCTTCCTCTCCCCCCTGGAGGAGTCCCTCAGGGCAAGGGCGAAGCTCGATGAGGACCTCCTCTACGAGCTCGAGGAGCTCCTCATCCTGGCGGACGTGGGGCCGGAGCTCGCCGAGGAGATCGTGGGTAACATCGCGGATAAACACCGCGACTCCCTCACCCCAGAGGGGCTCGAGGCGGCGCTGGAAGAGGAGGTGGCCGCGATCCTCGCGGGGGCTGAGCGGAAGTTCGTGCCTCCGTCGGAGAAGCCGTGCGTGTTCCTCATCGTGGGGGTGAACGGCTCCGGGAAGACCACCACCGCTGCCAAGCTCGCCCACAAGTTCAAAAATCAGGGAAAGAAGGTCCTCCTCGCCGCCGCGGACACCTTCCGTGCGGCGGCCATAGAGCAGCTGGTGGAGCTCGGGGAACGGGTGGGCGTAGAGGTGATCGCCCACCGCCCGGGGGCCGATCCGGGGGCGGTGGTCCACGACGCCCTGGAGCGTGCTCAGAAAAGGGGCTACGATTTCCTTTTGGTTGATACGGCCGGGAGGCTCCAGACCAAGGTCCCGCTGATGGAGGAGCTCAGGAAGGTCCGGCGGGTGGTGGAGAAGCTCGCCGGTCGGCCTCCCGATGAGCGGTTGCTCGTGATCGACGCCACCGTGGGACAGAATGCGCTGTCCCAGGCCAGGCTCTTTCACGAGGCGGTGGGCCTCACCGGTCTCGTGATCACGAAATTGGACGGGACCGCCAAGGGGGGCGCGGTGCTTCCCATTTGGCGGGAACTTGGCGTTCCCATCCTCTGGGTCGGCGTGGGCGAAGGGATGGAGGACCTGGTGGAGTTTCGGGCCCGCGACTTCGCCCGGGCACTGGTAAGGAGGTAGCCGATGGCTAAATACGTCTACCGTTTCGGCGGCGGCACCGCGGAGGGTTCCGCGGCAATGAAGGATCTTCTGGGGGGCAAGGGGGCGAACCTGGCGGAGATGGCCCGCATCGGGATCCCCGTTCCCCCGGGGTTCACCATCACCACCGAGGTCTGTCGGTACTACTACGCGAACGGGGGAAGATACCCCGAGGGCATGGAGGAGGAGGTCAAGGCCGGGATCGCGTTCCTGGAGGAACAGACGGGACGGAGGTTTGGCGATCCTGAGAACCCGCTTCTCGTCTCGGTGCGCTCCGGGGCCCCGGTTTCCATGCCGGGGATGATGGACACCATCCTCAACTTGGGCCTGAACGACCGATCGGTGGAGGCCATCGCCGGAAAGATCGATCCCCGCTTCGCCTACGACTCCTACCGCCGCCTCATCGCCATGTACGGGAACGTGGTGTTGGGGTTCAAGGACGAGCGGGGCGATCCCTTCGACCGCCTGATGCAGGGGTTCAAGCGGGAAAAGGGCGCGGCCACCGACCTCGACCTCTCGGCCGAGGACCTCAAAGAACTGGTGGACCGGTTCAAGGCCTATTACAAGGAGCGCGGCCAGGAGTTCCCTCAAGATCCCTGGGAGCAGCTCTGGGGGGCCATCGGGGCGGTGTTCCGTTCCTGGAACAACGAGCGGGCCATCGCCTACCGACGCCTCAACCGTATTCCCGACGACATGGGCACCGCCGTCAACGTCCAGGCCATGGTGTTCGGGAACCTGAACGAGCGCTCCGGCACCGGGGTGGCCTTCACCCGGGACCCCGCTACCGGCGAGAACGTGCTCTATGGGGAGTACCTCCTGGCGGCCCAGGGAGAAGACGTGGTGGCCGGGATCAGGACGCCCAAGCCCATCGCCGAGCTCGAAAAGGACATGCCCGAGGTCTACAAGCAGCTCCTCGAGGTAAGGGAAAAGCTCGAGCGCCATTACCGCGACATGCAAGACCTCGAGTTCACCATCGAGGACGGGAAGCTCTATTTGCTTCAGACCCGCACCGGCAAGCGCACCGGGTTCGCCGCCGTACGGATCGCGGTGGAGATGGAGCGCGAGGGCCTGATCACGAAAGAAGAGGCGATCCTCAGGATCGATCCCGCCGAACAGGTGTACCAACTCCTTCAGCCCATTTTCGATCCCGAGGAGAAGAGGAAGGCCAAGGTCATTGCGAAGGGACTTGCCGCCGGCCCCGGTGCCGCCACCGGGAGGATCGTCTTCTTCCCTAACGACGCCGTGGAACTTTCGAAGAAAGAGCCGGTGATCCTGGTGCGGGAGGAGACCTCCCCCGAAGACGTGGAGGGGATGTTCGCCGCCGCGGGGATCCTCACCGCCCGGGGCGGCCTCACCTCCCACGCCGCGGTGGTGGCCCGCCAGGTGGGCAAGGTCGCCGTGGTGGGATGTGAGGAGCTGGAGATCGACTACGACAACCGCACCATCACCGCCCGGGGCGTGACCCTGAAGGAGGGTGACTGGATCTCCATCGACGGCTTCACCGGCGAGGTCCTGGAGGGCCGGGTCCGCACACAGCCCAGCGAGGTGGTCCAGGTCCTCATTGAGAAGACCAAGAAACCCGAAGAGGCCCCGATCTACCGCCTCTTCGCCGAGCTCATGTCCTGGGCCGATGAGCGCCGCAGGCTTGGGGTGCGGGCCAACGCCGATAAACCCGACCAGGCTCAAATAGCCTTGGCGTTCGGGGCGGAGGGGATCGGGCTTTGCCGCACCGAGCACATGTTCTTCGCCGAGGACCGCCTGCCCCACATGCAGAAGGCCTTGATCGCGAAAGACCCCTCCGAACGCATCGAGGCCCTCAAGAAACTCTCCGAGATGCAGGTCGCGGACTTCGAGGGGATCCTCGAGGTCATGGATGGAAAGCCGGTGATCATCCGCCTCCTGGACCCGCCGCTCCACGAGTTCCTCCCCAAGCCCGAAGAGGAGGAGAAGATCCGCGAGATCGCGGCGGAGTTCGGGGTAAGCCCCGAGGAGCTCAAAGCCAGGATAGAGGCCCTGCGGGAGATGAACCCGATGTTGGGGCACCGCGGGGTCAGGCTCGGGATCACCCATCCCGATATCTACGAGATGCAGACCGAGGCCATCTTCCGCGCCGCCTGCAGGCTCAAGAAGAGGGGGAAGGATCCCTACCCCAAGGTGATGATCCCGCTTGTAGCCCACGTGAACGAGATGCGGGAGATGCGCCAGATGGTGGACCGGGTAGCGAAGCGCGTCATGGAGGAGGAAGGGATCGAGGTCAGGTACCAGGTAGGGACGATGATCGAGGTCCCCCGTGCGGCCCTCACCGCCGACGAGGTCGCCAAGGAAGCTCAATTCTTCTCCTTCGGCACCAACGACCTGACACAAATGACCTTCGGCTTCTCCCGGGACGACGTGGCCAAGTTCATCGGGGAGTACATCGCGAAGAAGATCCTCCCCGACGATCCCTTCGCCACCCTGGACACACGGGGGGTGGGGGAGCTGGTGCGGACCGCCACCGAGCGGGGTCGGAAGGCCCGTCCGGACCTTGAAGTGGGGATTTGCGGTGAGCACGGAGGCGAATCCCGGTCGGTGCACTTCTGCCACGAGGTGGGCCTGGACTACGTCTCCTGCTCGCCTTACCGGCTCCCGGTGGCGCGCCTGGCCGCGGCCCAGGCGGCCCTCAAGGCGGGCAAATAACCGGTCGGATTGGCAGTAAAGGTCGTATAGGGGGCGCTGATGCGCCCCTTTTTCTCGTAAGACCCGGTTGGGCTTGTTGCCCGTACGCCTCTGGTATGAGGAACCCCAGACCGGTCCCTTCTTCTTAAGACAGTGCCGGGAGGCAAGGTCCACTGGAGTGCGCCATGTCAACGCTCATTATGTGACGGTACATCCGCCGGATTAGAATGGGGATGCCATGGACGAGGGAGTTCTGGGGCTCATCGCGGCGGCGGTAATTGGGGCGATCCTCCTGGGCGTCCTCCTGTTACAGCCCCCAACAGTGTACATTGCGAAACCACTTCCCGACGAGATCCTGAGTGTCCCCGCGCGGGTGGTGCTGAAAGGGCTTCCGGAAGGAGCGGAGGTCGGGGCACGGCTACGGGACGCCCGGGGAAGGGTTTTGGCCGAAAAGGCCCTGGTCTTCCGAGAAGGCCGTGCCACGGGTCTCCTCTACTTCGACCTCCCCACCGCTTCTACCGGATACCTAGAGGTATTCTCCTTAGGGGGAGGGAAGGTCCTGGCCCGGATCCCGGTCCGGTTCGCAGGGGAGCGGGGGACGTGGGTGCGGGTCTTTTTCCTGGACTCGGGGGGGAAGCTTTTTCCCGCGGTGCGGCGGATCTCCGCGACCCCGAGGGTCGCCACCGAGGCGGTACGGGCCCTCCTCGCGGGTCCCACGCTGCCCGAGGAGCGCGCGGGGATCTGGACCGCGGCCCCCGCGGGAACCGAGCTTTTGGCGATCTCCATCGCCGCTTCCACCGCCCACGTGGTTCTGTCCGTGCCCGATCCCCAGGCCCCGGCCCTGGACCTTTTCGCCTCCCAGCTTGAACGCACCCTGACCCAGTTCCCCACCATATCCCGGGTGGAGATCCGGTACGTGCGCCCTTGACTTCCCTGGTCCTCCGCCTCCGGATCCGCTATCTTCAACCCGAAAGGGGGAAAAAGGATGAAGGCCTTCCTCAAAGGGGTCCTGAAGCGCGCGGCGGGGGAATACGCCGAAGTGCGCTGGGAGGAGGTCACCCGCTCCCGGGTCGTCTTCCAGCGGGACCAACTCATGGCCCTGGAATCCTCCCGGGAAGCCGGGGGCATCGTGCGGGTGTTGGCGGATGGTGCCTGGGGGATCGCCGTCTTCACCGATCCCGAGGAGATCCCCAAGAGGCTGGAGGAAGCCGCTTCTTTGGCCCGTGCCGCCGCAGGCCACGTGCGGAACAGGATAAGGTTGGCCCCGGTGGAACCTGTGGAGGACAGCGTCACCGTTTCCGTGGAAGAGGACTTCCGTGAAGTACCTCTAGAGGAAAAGCGGAAGCTTGCCCAGCGCTACAACGAGCTGATTCTGGGCTACTCCAAGGAGATCGTGTCGAGCAGCGTCCGCTACACCGATTCCATGAGGCGGGTGGTGCTCGCCAACACCGAGGGCACCTACATCGAGCAGGAGATCCCCGACGTGACCCTGCATCTTGCGGCGGTGGCCAGGCGGAACGGGGACATCCAGCAGGCGTTCGAGTCGCTGGGTGAGGCGGCGGGGTACGAGTTCGTGAAGGACCGGGAGGAGAAGGCCCTTGCCGCGGCAAAGAGGGCGGTGGAACTTCTTTCCGCGAAACCCGTAAAGGGCGGCCGCTACACCGTGGTGCTGGACCAAGAACTGGCGGGGGTCTTCATCCACGAGGCCTTCGGTCACATCTGCGAGGCGGATTTCCTTTTGCGTAACGAGCCCATGCGCAAGCTGATGCAGCTTGGGAAGCGTTTCGGGGTGGAGGCCTTGAACGTGGTGGAGGACGGTTACATCCCCGGCCGTCGGGGTAACGCCCCCTACGACGACGAGGGTGTGCGCCGCCGCAAGATCTACCTGATAAGGGGAGGGATACTCACGGGGCTGATGCACTCCCGGGCCACCGCGGCGGCCACGGGGATGGAACCCACCGGAAACGCCCGGGCCGTCTCTTGGGAACACGAACCCATCGTCAGGATGCGCAACACCTACATCGAGCCCGGGGAAGCCACGTTCGAGGAGCTCCTCAAAGGGATCGACCACGGGATCTACGCCAAGGGGGCCTTCGGGGGCCAGACGGAGTTCGAACAGTTCACCTTCTCCGCCGCCTACGCCTACGAGATCGTGGGCGGCGAGATCGGAGGGATGCTGCGGGACGTGGTCCTCACGGGGAATGTGTTCGAGACCCTGCGGAATATCGAGCTTTTGGGAAAGGATTTCGAACTCAAGGGGGGCGCAGGGGGATGCGGAAAGGACGGACAGTCTCCTCTTCCCGTAACCTTTGGCGCACCCCATGTGCGTATCCGGGACGTGATCGTGGGAGGGAAGTGATGGGGATTCTAGAGAAAGCGGCGGCCAAGGCGAAGGAGGCGGAACTTTACGAAGAGTATCGGGAAGGGATAACGGTTTCCTTCAAAGGTGGGGAGTTGGAGAAGGTGAAGTCCGAGGCGGTGTTGGGTCGGGCATTGCGGGTGATCGTGGACGGAAAGCTCGGTTTCGCCTCCACCGCCGGCGAGGAGGAAGACCCCTTGGTGGAGGCCGCGGTGGCTTCGGCCCGGCATGGAGACCCGGCCCCCTTTTCCTTCCCTGAGCTTAAAGGAGAGGGGGAAGTGAAAGTACTGGATCCCGAGGTCCAAGAGCTTTCCCCTGACGACCTTTTGGCATGGGGAGAGGAAGCGGCCAAGGCCATCACCGAGGAATTCCCCGGGATCATTGTCGACGTTTTTCTCTCGCGGGGCGAAAGTTGCGTAAGGGTGGCTAATACCACGGGAGGTGTTCGGGAGGAGCGCCGCAGCTACTTCGGGATGTATGTGGAGGCCCAACACGTTAAGGAAGGGGATATCTGGTTACTTTGGGTAGGGAAGACGGTCCGGAGGCGGGAGGACCTTTCCCCCGAGATGCTCGTTTCCCAGGTGATCCGGTACCTGCGGTGGGGGGAACGGGTGGTCCCCTCGCCCGCGGGGAGGCCTCCGGTCCTTTTTACCCCGCGGGGGGCCGTCGTACTTTACCTCCCCTTGCTCGTGGGGTTCTCCGGGCTTTCGGTTTACATGGGAACCTCCCCGCTCAAGGGGAGGCTGGGGGAGGAAGCCTTTGATCGGAGGCTCACCATCGTGGACGATGGCACCCTCCCCTTCGGCCCCCGCTCGGGCTCTTTCGATGACGAAGGGGTACCCACGGGGAGGCTTCCGTTGGTGGAAGGCGGGGTGATACAGCACTTCTATTATGATTTGCGGTCGGCAGCCCTTGCCGGAGCCGAGCCCACGGGAAACGGCATGAAGGGGGGATTCTTCGGCGGGGGCTTCCGCACTCCCCCGAGCCCCGGCCCGCGGAACATACTGGTCTCCCCGGGAGAGGGGACGTTGGAGGAGCTCATCGCCGAAATGAAAGAGGGGATCATCGTGGAAGGGGTGTTGGGTCTCGGGCAGGGGAACATCCAGTCCGGCGCCTTCTCGAACAACGTGGGCACCGGGTTCGTGGTCAAGGGAGGCAAGGTGATCGGGCGCCTCAAGAACACCATGATCGCCGGGAACGCCTACGAGGTCTTGAAGGACCACCTCGTAGCCATCGGTGCCGAGGCGGAATGGTGTCACGGGATTTACAGGTCCCCGGCGCTTTTGGTAGAAGGGGTTTCAGTGGTGTCGCGTTGATCAATGGCTTGTATCGCGATCCTCTCCGTGGCCCCCGATCGGCGAGGAGGCCGCTTTGTAACCCACATGGCTTGACCCGCCACCTCTGCAAGACCATTTTGTGTCGCGTCTCTTGCACAGGGCCCCTGCTTGGCGTATCCATTTGTGCATAAGTTCATTAAGGAGGGATTATGGCAAAGACGAAAACGGACGTATTGGTGATCGGCGGGGGCCCGGCCGGTATCGTGGCCGCGACCGTGGGGAGGCGCTGCTATCCGGAGAAGAAATTCCTGCTTGTGCGGAAGGCCAAGGAGGCCATCGTCCCCTGTGGGATCCCCTATATGTTCGGCACCCTGGAGAAAAGCGAGCAGAACATCATACCCGATGATGTCTTGGCCAAAGCGGGCGTGGAGCTGGTGGTCGACGAGGTGGTGTCCATCTCCCGGGAACATAAATCCTGCGAGACCGCGGGCGGCAGTGAAATCGAGTTCGAAAAGCTCGTGCTGGCGCTCGGCTCCGTCCCTAAGGTCCCCGGATGGCTAAAGGGGGCGGACCTTCCGGGTGTGTTCACCGTGCCCAAGGACAAGGGGTACTTGGACAAGGCGTTGGAATACCTCAAGGCCTGTAAGAGGATCGTCATCGTCGGCGGGGGGTTCATCGGTGTTGAGGTTGCGGATGAGCTGCGCAAGCGGGGAAAGGACGTAACCATCGTCGAAATCCTCCCCCATATCTTGGGCCTCGTCTTCGATGAGGAGGTCGCCGTTCAAGTGGAAGGACTTCTGAAGGAGCGGGGAATCGAACTTCGGACCGGGGTCGGGGTGAAGGAGATCGTAGGGGAGGAGCGGGCGACCGGGGTGCTCCTCGAAAGCGGGGAGACGCTCCCGGCGGACGCCGTCATCCTGTGTATGGGCTACCGCCCCAATACCTCCCTCGCGGAAGAGGCGGGGATCAAGACCAACGAGCTCGGGTTCATCCGGGTGGATGAGTATATGAGGACTGATGACCCGGATATCTTCGCCGTGGGAGATTGCGCGGAAAAGCGAGACTTCCTCACCCGCAGGCCGAGCGCGGTGATGCTCGCCTCGACCGCCTGTGCCGAGGCCAGGATCGCCGGGATGAACCTGTACAGGCTCTCTTCGGTGAAGACCATGGGAGGGACCATAGGGATCTTTTCCACATGCATCGGTGAGATCGGCTTCGGGGCGGCCGGGTTGACCGAGAACATGGCGAGGAAGGAGGGATTCGATATCGTGGTGGGAAGTTTCAGCGGGGTGGACAAGCATCCCGGCTCCATGCCCGGGGCCCATCGGCAGTTCGTTAAGCTGATCGTGGCCAAGGAATCGGGGGTCGTCCTCGGGGGTGAGGTTGTAGGGGGGCCGAGCACGGGAGAGCTCATCAACCTCATCGGCTTGGTCATCCAAAACAGGATGACCGTAAACTCGATCGTTACTGCACAAATCGGCACCCATCCCCTCCTTACCGCGCCCCCGACCGCCTATCCCCTGATCAAGGCGGCGGAGACGGTGGCGTCGAAAGCGGCTTGAGCGCTCGTCAGGGGCGATTCCGGTGGACCGGGATCGGATCGTGTATCCCTGAAACCCTTGACTTGCGTTGTGGGCAGCACTAAACTTTTTGTGCTATTGCACAATAGAGCAAGGAGGTCCGATGGAGGAGCGCCGCGTATCAGAGGTGGCCAAGGCCCTGGCGAGCCCGGTCAGGGTGAGGATCTTGAAGATCCTCGAGGGCGGAGAGCGGTGCGGTTGCGAGCTCGTTCCCCTGTTGAACCTGGATCCCTCGGTGGTCTCCCGACACTTGGCGGTCCTCTCCCGGGCCGGCTTGGTGGAGTCCCGCCGTGATGGGGTGAGGATCCTGTGGCGCCTGGCGAGCCCCGAGATCCCTAGGCTCCTGCGCTGTTTGGAGGCGCTTACCTGCGCGGAGGTCACCCGATGAGTTGGGAGAACTGGCTGATCCTGCCGGCGGTTGGGGGCGTCGCCGGGTTCCTGGGAGGGATCATCGGCACGGGCGGCTGCAGCGTAATGCTCCCCATACTCCACTTCTGGCTCGGTTTCGACGCTCCGCTGGCAATTGGAACCACCCTGTTCGCCGTCATCTTCACCGCCCTCTCCGGAGCTTGGGGCCACCTGCGGAGGAGGAACCTCGACCTCAGGGCGGCCCTCTGGCTTGGCGGAAGCGGGGTCGCAGGCGTACTGTTGGGATCGTGGCTCTTCAAGCTCCTCCTCTCTCGAACCCAACTTCTCGAACTCATCTTGGGACTCGTCTTCCTCTGGCCGGCGGCCCGCATGGTGTGGGAGGGTGTCCTCCAGCGGCGCCAGCCCGTGCGGGAGGGAAGGGAGATCCCCGGCCCGGCGTGGGGGCTGTTTGTTTTCGGCTTCGCCGTGGGAGTGGTGACGGGGATCGCGGGCCTAGGAGGGGGATATGCCTTGGTGCCAGGGCTTATCTACCTCTTCGGCGCGCCCGTCTACCTCACCATGGGAACCTCGCTCGCTACCATGATCCCCCTCGCCGCGGTGGGCGGTGGCATAAAGCTCGCCCAGGGGTACGTGGACCTCCCGGCCGGCCTGCTCCTGGCCCTGGGGACCATCGTCGGGGCACAGCTCGGGGCCCGGACGATCAAGCGTTTCAGGCCGGCGACCTTGAAGCTCATCTTCGGCCTTTACTTCCTCTACGTCTCGCTCAAGTTCATCACCGGCTTCTTCGGGATCCATATCTGGTGAGGGGTCATGTGAAGATCGTCGGTATCTGCGGCAGCCCAAGGAGAGGCGGGAACACCGAATATCTTCTGCGACTGGCGTTGGAGGAAGCCGAGAAGGGAGGTGCAGAGGCGGAACCGATCCTCCTCTGCGATAAGGAAATAAAACCCTGTTATGCCTGTCGCCTCTGCGTTGAGGAAGGCGCGTGTTGTGTTCAAGACGACATGTGCGAGATTTACCCCAAGCTGCTTGCGGCCGATGCGTTGATCCTGGCCACCCCGGTCTTCTTCAACAACGTGACCGGCACCTTGAAGGCCTTCATGGATCGTACCTGGTGTCTTCGGGGGAAGCTGCGGAACAAGATCGGCGGGGCGATCGCGGTGGGCCGCCGCTATGGGATCGAAGCGGCCCTGGAGGCGATCAACGCCTTCTTCCTCAAACACGAGATGATCCCCGCAAACCGCGGCGTAAGCGGTTTCGCCTACGAGAAAGGGGAGATAGAGGAGGATGAAGTGGCACTTGCCGATGCCCGCCGGCTGGCAAGGAGGATCCTCGAGTTGGGGGATTCCCTCGCCTCCGGTCCCATAAAACCTAACGGCTGATAAGGTCACAAAGGCTTTTGAGCTGTGGAAGCGGCTCCACCTCCTTGCCCGCGAGGCTTCCCCGAAGGAGGTCTTGGTCGAACGGTAACACGACATCCGGCTCGGGCTCGATTTCCCCCGGGATGCCGGCAATGGCCTTGTTCAAGACGAAGACGCTTCTTATCCCCGCCTTCGCCGAAAGCTCCTGGATCTTCCGGGAGAGCAGAAGCGACTCCAGGTTCGGCTCCGCCACGTTCACGATGCGGTCGACCACGAGGTCCAGCCCCCTTCCGAAGTGCTCTATTCCGGCCTCCGTGTCCACCAGGGCGACCTCGTCCTCCCTGAGCTCAAGGTTCCTCAGGAATTCCCTGGCCAAAAGGCCGTAGAGGCAGGCGCAGCCCTCCCCGGGCTCCTCGATCTTGCCGATGCTAACAGCGGCGATGTTTCCCTTCCTCGAGAGGACCTCGGCCGGGATTTCTCCCACGGCCTTGGGTAAGGTGAAGCCCCCACCGTTTACGCGGTCTTTCAAGCCCCTTTTCCCGCCCAGGTATTCCGCCAATGTCTTCGCCTTTCCGAGCCCGAGCATCCTGTAGAGGCCGACGTTGGATTCGTCCGCGTCGACCACGAGGACCTTGTGGCCCCTTTCCGCCAAGTGCTTGGCCAACATGGCCGCGATCGTGCTCTTGCCGCAGCCCCCTTTGCCACAGATCAGGATCTTCATCGCTTCCAAAGTTTACGCCGGGGAAGACGCCGGCATCGGGGAAAAAACGGGCCGTCAAGATCCGACGGCGAGCCTTCCCCACACGATCCGATCGGCGAAGGCCCCGTCCCGCAAGGCTGCCAGGCGCTTCCGCACCTCCTGTCGGAAGCCGCATTCCGCCAGCAACGGAAAAAGCCAAGCCTGATCGGCATACGTCTCGACCTCCACGCGGTGCAGGAGGAGCCAGCGGTCGGCCAACCCGAGCGCCGCGGTCAACAGAGCCCGGGCCACGGCCTCCATCTTCACACCGAGGGCGGAAGCCAAACCGCTCTCGGGCGGCGGCACCGTCAGGGTGAGTTTCCCCGAATGCCTCAGCCTTCCCTTCCCCGGCTCGAGTCGGATTTCCCCGCACACTTTTCCCCGGCTCAAGGCCAGGAAGACGTGTGTAGGGCTCTTAGGAATGGTTTCGAGGTCCGCCGCGATCTTTTCCTCGTCCGGAGGTGGGAGAGGCATGAGGAGGCTGTCGCGGACCACGGCGGGGTCGGAATAGAACCTCACCAGAGCGGGGGCATCCCGCGGCAGTGGGGGCCGGATCTCGATTTCCTCGATGTCCCTTGAACCCCGCTCACCATCATGGGGTGTCGGTCTGGCTTCGGAAAGGGCTGTTGGTTCCTGCAGGTCGGGGACATGGCAAAGCCTGGCCATGGAGAGTTCGTCCACATAGGTCCCGTCCCGGATGGCGAAATGGACCCTCCGGCCCTCTTCTTGGAAGCCGAAACGGCGGTAAAGGCGCAGGGCGGCCACGTTATCGGGATACACCCCGAGCTCGACGCGGAGGGGCCTCCAGTAACGCTCGGCCAGGTCCAGGGCGGCCTCCATCAGCTCCGTCCCAACCCCCTTTCCGTGGTACCGGGGGTCCACGGCGATGAAAGCCCCGGCCACATGCGTCTGACGGCCGGATAGACGTCGCAGGATTACCATCCCGGCCACGGCCCCGGATCCCCTTTTTCCGGGCAATTCCCCTACCAGGGCGATCGTGTTCCGCGGCTCCCGGAACCACCTCCTCATCCAGCCGATCTGCAGGGAGGGCAGCTGCAGGGTTCCCCACAGCACTTTGGGATGCCTCATCCAGCGATGGAGTTCAACGATATCCCCATCACGCAGCGGCCTCACCTTCACTTCCATCCTCGGCCAAAAGGGCTTTGACGACCAGGGTCGAACCCTTTCCTATCCCCACCAGCTCGATCTTCCTCGAGATGAAATCGAGTTTCCCCTGGAAATGGCCCCGGAGTTCCGGGGGGAGCCGGGAGAGCAATTCCCCTATCTCTTCGACCTCCTTCTCGAAGGATCCCCCCTCCATGCCGACGTACGGGGTGATCACCTCCAGGGCTTCGAGCTCGAAGCCCTTTCCCCGGAGGTACACCTGCGTGAACTGTGGGGTGAAATGGACCCTGGGAAAGTCCCTGCCCGCAAGGAGCTCCACCTTGCTCCGGAGGTCCACCAGCTCCAGCCGGAGCCATTGTCCTTCGGTGAAGGGGGGCTCACAGGGCTCGAGCATCAGGAACGTCCCGCCGGGCCGCAGGACCCTCTTTATCTCGTCGAAGATCCGGTCCAATTCCCCCTCGAGGGCGTGATGGAGGACCCAGGCCACGGTGACCATGTCGAAGAACCCCTCCTCGAAGGGCAGCGAGGTGATGTCCCCCTTGAGGAAGCGTATCCCCTCCCTTCCCAACCTTTTCGCCCTTCGCTCCGCCGTATAGCTCCGCCCTGCCCTCGGTGATCTCATAAAGGGCGAGCAGATCCAGGCCTCCGCCGCAGCCCAGGTCCAGGATCCTGCCCTCCTTGTAGCCGTATCGGTAGAAGCACCATTTCCTCCTCTCGATCTTTTCCCGCAATTCCTCGAGGGTCTCCTTTTCTAAGAGCTTCTCGGCGATCCGACTGAACTCCTCGATGACCGCTTCTCTGCCGGTTTTCAAGGGCCTCCGGGCTTCGGCCATGTCCATCCCCTTTTGGAAAAATCGCTCCCGGAGGGACCGCATGCCCCTCCGGGAGCGGAGCCCCTTCACCCGCCGATCACGATCACCTTGACCACGTCCTTGACCCACCACCATCCCGGGTAACCGGGGACCTTGAGATCCAGCCTCTCCTGCCCCTTTACGGACTCAATCGCCAAGAGGATATCGGGGTTGGCCTCGATGTCCTCGTACAGGAAGGTTTTCTGATACCCATCGGCCGCCACCACGGCCACCTTGCAGGGGATACGGGCCCCGGCCACCTCCAGCAGGTCGAGCAGACGGATCCCGGTGTACTCCCGCAGCCCCTTCTTCGGGTGCCGGATGGAAACGGTGACGATCCTGTCCGCGTACTCGGCTTTGAGCTCCGGCACGGTGAGGTCCAACATCACCCCGACATCGCCGGTGACCTTGAGGGGCCAGTCCCCTTTGGGATAGAGGGCCTTCAGCCTCTCGAAGTAGCTGCACTGAATCCGGTAGTACTCCTCGATCACATCCTCGGGGAAATCGGTTTCGTCGCCAGCAAGCCACAGCTTTTCCACGTTGTGTTCGGTGAGAAACGCGATCACCTCTTCCGGGATCTCCCCCGGCTCCGTCATCAACACGGGCCACAAGGAACGATAAGCGAACGGGATCACCCCCAGGCCGTGGGCCCAGCGGGTGGTGACTATTATCGCGTTGATCGGGATCCCGTAACCGCGGATCTCCGCGGCGATCGTTTCGGCAACTTCATGGGAAAGCGACGCGGGGCGGCGCGCTTTGATCACCTTCCTGAAGCCGAGTTCCTCCGTGTCGAGCTTCTCGAGCTCGGACGTGAGCCCGATGAGGACGAGGTTATCGGTCAGGTCGCGGAAGGTGGCATGGTAATCGGCCAGATCATCCTCCGTGACGGCCACGAGGGCCATGCGATTGAAGGACGCATATTCGGCGGCGGCGAACAAGCTCGGATAGTCCGTCGGGGCGAAGACGACCCCTCCGGCCCCCAGCTCCCGGAGGAGGCGGAGGGCGAGTTCGCGGGAGTAGGTCGGGAAGTCAAAGGGGGCGGAGG
>Ga0209410_1000746_pt1 | contig 15316 bp, 15 predicted proteins | sample Mar14436cmmetaG_FD_184135 | JGI IMG/M metagenome (GOLD analysis project Ga0209410, IMG submission 184135) | Marine hydrothermal vent microbial communities from Guaymas Basin, Gulf of California to study Microbial Dark Matter (Phase II) - Marker... ... | reverse complement strand
CGCTTGCGGGAGGGGAGGGCGAGCCCGGCGTACAACCTGGGCACCGGGGTGGGACATTCGGTCCGGGAGGTGATCGAGGTATGCAAGAGGGTCACCGGGCACGATTTCCGGGTGGTGGAGGGTCCCCGGCGCCCGGGCGACCCCCCAGCTCTCGTGGCCGATCCCACGAAGGCCAAGCAGGAGCTCGGCTGGGAACCCCGCTTTACCGAGCTCGAGGAGATCATCGCCACCGCATGGGAGTGGATGCTGAAGCTCTACGGCCGCCGGTAGGATGGGGATGGTTGTCCTTAAATCGCTAGACAAATTCGAACATTTGTGGACACCCTTTCGACGAGTGCGTAATAAGGTGTTGCTGAGTGTCCTGGGTTTAGAAGTTATTTCAAAAGTTCCTTCAGGCAAATGCTGGTGCAGGCCAGGATGCAGAAGGCCTCATACATCATGGCTAGCCTCTCCCAGCGGACCACCGGTCTCTTGAAGTTGTCGAGCCGGGCGAACGTCCTCTCCACCCGCCATCTCTTTTTGTACTCATCCGCCCATCTTTTGCGCCGGCCTCTGCGGTTCCTCCGCGGGGGTATGCAGGGGATCACCCCCTTGCGGCGAAGCCAGCTGCGGAAACGGTCACAGTCGTATGCCTTGTCCGCCACCGGCCGCTCCGGCCGCTTCCTCCACGGTACCCGCACCCGTTCCAAAGTCTCCTGGGCCAGGTTCACCTCAGGCCGGCCCGGGAGATGGAGAGCATCAGAGGAATCCCGTTCCCATCCACCACCAGCATCCGCTTCGTCCCCTTGCCCACCTCGGTCAATCCGGTCTCTTCTTTTTTTGCCGGAAGAAAGCCGCCGTCGAGGAACGCCCGCGACCACAAAAGCTTCCCTTCCTCATCCGGGCTCGAGAGGAACATCCCGCCGGATGCGGGTCCATGCCCCTCCTCCTGCCACCTCTTCAACCTTGGCCATGCCGTCACATGCGACCTGTGCTTCCGCGGCGTCCCTTTCCACGCACAACCGGTGCGCAGTACATACAGGATCCCGCTTAGTACTTTTCGGTCATCGGCCCGGGGACGGCCGGTTCGGGCGGGTGGAGGCAAGAGCGGTCGGATCCTTTTCTCACTGTTCATCCGTCAGTTCATAGCCTTGCCTTCGCATACCTCAAGATCAGCCGAAAACACACGGGTTTTGGAACCACTTTTACAAAACCTCAAAGCGGTCGGCCGGTACGGCATCGGGGTCGATAATATCGATGTACCCGCCGCGACGGAAAAGGGAATTGTGGTGATCAACGTGCCTTCTTACTGCGAGGGGGAGGTCTCCGACCACGCGCTGGCGATGCTTTTGGCTTGGGTTCGAAAGATCCCTCACTATGCAGTCGAAGTTCGAAAAGGGATTTGGGACTGGAGGACAGGCAGACCAATATGCCGGCTCCACGGGAAGGTGCTGGGACTTTTGGGTTTCGGAAAGATCGCCGGACGCCTAGCGGCCAAGGCTAAGGCATTGGGCCTTGTGATCATAGCACACGATCCTTACCTCCCGGAAGGGGTCTTCAGCGCTCTCGGGGTGAAGCGGGGCGGTTTCGAAGAGCTCCTTTCCCAAAGCGATTTCCTCTCCATCCATGTGCCGTTGACGAAGGAGACCCGCCACCTCATCGATGCCAAGGCCCTCTCCCTGATGAAGCCCACCGCATGCCTCATCAATACTTCCCGTGGCGCAGTGGTGGATGAACAGGCATTGGTGGAGGCACTGAAGCGGGGGCAGTTGGCCGGGGCCTGTCTGGACGTGCTGGAAAAGGAACCACCGGATGCCGGGAACGAGCTCCTCCAAATGCCCCGAGTATTGATTTCCCCGCATGTGGCTTGGTACTCAAGAGTCAAAAGGGAGCTCCGCCGGAAGGTGGCCAGCGATATCGGGAGGGCCCTGAACGGGCTTCTCCCCAAGGGCTTGGTGAACAGCGAACTCGCCTCACAGTTCAAAGAGGGCGATTAACGCCTATATTTTTCCCGTAGGGCGCGTTCGACACATTTGGGGACGAACTTGGACACATCGCCCCCGTAGCGGGCTACCTCTTTCACGATAGAAGAGGAAAGGAAGGAGTACTTCCCCGCGGTCATCAAAAAGACCGTTTCCACCTCCGAGTCCAGGTCCCGGTTGGTGAGTGCCAACTGGAATTCGTAGTCGAAATCCGAAGTGGCCCGGAGCCCCCGCACTATAGCCTCCACTCCAAGTGATTTGGCGCACTCCACCAACAGCCCGGAGTAAGTGATCACCGGGACATCATCGATCCCCGCTTCCCGCAGGGCTTCCTCTACCAACCGCTTCCTCTCCACCACCGAGAAGAGGGGGGTTTTGCGGGGGTTCTCCACCACCGCCACGATCAAGGGGCAGAAAAGCTTTTTCGCCCGCACAAGCACATCTATGTGGCCATAGGTTATGGGGTCGAAGCTCCCGGGGTAAAGCGCTTTAGGCAACTTCTTTCACCTCCACGAACCCCTTTCCCAGGCGTTCCAATTCGGTCGCATCCTGTCCCACCAGGGAGAGAGCCGCCCGCTCGGGCACCAAATAGGTCGCCGCAAGCTCCCGAATATCTTCACGGCCTATTCCCTCCAGCTTCCCTAGGACCTCCTTCGGGGAAGTAAGGGGAAGCCCCAGCGCCGCGAGCCAACCCAGCCGACTCATCCTCCCCCCAGGGGTCTCGAGCCCCAGGAGGAAGAGGCCGCGCACACGCCTTTTGGCCCACTCCATTTCCTCCTCCGTGGGGCCTCGGCGGGCGAGATCTTCTATCTCGTTGAAGATAAGCTCCAAGATCTCCCCGGTGCGTTTGGGCTCGGCCGCGACATAAATCCCCAAATACCCGGCATCGGTATAATACCGTACGAAAGAGGTTACGGTGTAGGCCCATCCTCGCTCCTCCCTTACCCGCTGGAAGAGCCGGGAGCTCATCCCTCCGCCCACCACCGTGTGCAATACCTCCAGGGCCGTCCGCTCGGGAGCCCCGGCGGGACAGGTGGGGAACCCCAGGGCCAGATGCACTTGCTGGATCGGCCGTTCCGCCACCCGGAGCCCTGGCGGGCCGTGCGGGGCGTGCCGGAAGGGCAACCCTCTGCCCCGGGGCCGAGAAAAGAGCTTCTGTGCCAACGTTTCCGCCCCTTCTGGGTCTACCTTGCCACACAGGACCACCGCCTTCCGGCCCTCAAGATAAAACCGGGCGAAGAAATCCCGGAGATCGTCGCGCCCCAACCTCGCCACCGAATCCTTATATCCCAAGATCGGACGCCCCAGGGGATGGCCGCCTCCCCACAGCGCTTCATCCAGGAGCCGCATGGCCACATCATCAGGGCTATCCTCGGCCTCGCGGATCTCCTCGAGGACTACCCCGCGTTCTTTTTCGATGTCGTCGGGAGCGAATCGGGGGACGGTCATGAGCTCAGCCAAGATCTCCAGGGCTGTTTCCATTCCTTCAGCAAGCACTGTGGAGTGGTACACGGTGTACTCTTCGGAGGAGGCGGCGTTTATTTGCCCCCCCAGGGAGTCGATGATCCGCGCTATATCTTTGGCGCTGTGTTTTTCCGTCCCCTTGAAGACCATATGTTCGGTGAAATGGGCAAGACCTTCCTTCCCTTGGGGATCCTCTCGGCTCCCAGCCGAAAGCCATACCCCCAGGGCCACGGAATTGGCGTGGGGCATAGTCTCAACGATCAACTCCACACCTGGGGAAAGCTCCTCCCGCAGGCAGCCGGGGTAGACCTCTTGCATGTACGCTTTTTAAGAGGAGGACGAAATCCGAAGCGGTGTCTTCGGGACCACCCGGCGGAGCTTGTACCGGCCCTGCTCGTCGATCTCCACGATCTCCACCAAGATGGTGTCGCCTTTTTTGGCCACCTGGCGAGGATCCTTGGCGCCTTCCCCCAAGCGGGTCTTGTGGACCAGGCCCCGGACGCCCGGGGCGAGCTCCACGAAGATCCCGTAATCCACCACGTTGGTGACCTTGCCCTGGACGATGTCTCCCACCTTGAACGTGGGCCTCTCCTCCACGCGCTTCAGTTCCGGCCGACCCATCTCGTCGGAGCCGATGACCTCCACCAGGACCTCGTCCCCGGGCTTCACCACGTCCTCCACCTTCTGTACGAACCCCTCGGAGAGGTTGGAGATGTGGATGAGGCCCTCCACCCCGGGGCGGATCTCCACGAACGCCCCGAACGGGGCGATGCGCTTGACCTTCACCTTGAGGACCTTCCCCACCTCCAGCTCCTGGGTCAGCTCCTCGATGGCCTTGCGCGCCGCCTCCACCCCCTCCCGGGAGGACCCCACGATCCGCACCAGGCCATCGTCCTCGATCTCGATCTCGGTGTCGGTGGTCTCCTGTAGTTCCCGGATGGTGCGACCGCCCGGCCCGATGACGAGACCGATCTTCTCCACCGGGATCCGCATGAGTTCGAGGACCGGGGCATAGGGGGAGATCTGGGCCCGGGGCTTGGGCAGGGCCTCTTGCATCACCCGCAGGATCTCCAGGCGTGCCCTCCGGGCCTGCTCTAAGGCCTCCCGCAGTAGCCCCTCGCTTATTCCCCCGATCTTCACGTCCATCTGGAACGCGGTAACGCCCCGTTCGGTCCCCGCCACCTTGAAGTCCATGTCGCCGAAGTGATCCTCCAAGCCCTGGATATCGGTGAGGATCACGTAGCGGTCCCCCTCGGTGATGAGGCCCATGGCCACCCCGGCCACCGGCGCCTTGATGGGAACGCCGGCGTCCATGAGCGCAAGCGACCCCGAGCATACCGAGGCCATAGACGAAGAGCCGTTGGACTCCAGGATCTCCGAGACCAGGCGGATGATGTAGGGAAACTCGTCTTCCGGCGGGATCACCGCCAAAAGCGCCCCCTCCGCCAGGTGCCCGTGGCCGATCTCCCGCCGGGAAGGCGCCCCCAACCGCCCCGCCTCCCCCACGCAGAAGGGGGGGAAGTTGTAGTGGAACATGAACCGTTTCAGCCCCTCCTCGATCATGAGGTCGATGATCTGGGCGTCACGGCGGGTGGCCCCCAGGGTGCAGGTCCCCAGGGACTGGGTCTCGCCCCGGGTGAAGAGGGCCGAACCGTGCACCCGGGGGAGAAGCCCCACCTTGACGGACATGGGCCGGATCTCGTCCGGCTTTCTCCCGTCGATCCTGATCCCCTCCTCCAGGACGAGCTTCCGCACGTACTCACGGTAAAGCTCATCGAAGATCTCCCCGACGAGCTTCTCCACCTCCCCCTGCTCTTCCTCGGGGAACTCGGCGAGAAGGGCTTGGATCGCTTCCTCCTCCAGTTCCTTCGCCAGCCGCTCCCGATCCTTCTTGGAAGGGGCCTCCCGGAGGCGCGGCAGCTTGTCCCAGACCAGCTCCCGCATCCTCTCCCGGATCCTTTCCTCCTCGGGGGAGGGCTCGGGGACGGGGTGCTTCTCCACCGGGACCTTGGTGGCGAACCGCTCCTGGAGGGCGACGAGCTCCTTTATGACCTCGTGGGCCCGCGCGATGGCCTCCAGGACCTTCTCCTCTGGGACCTCGCGCATGTGGCCCTCCACCATGGTCACGGTGTTTTTTGTCCCGGCCACGGTGATATCCATATCCCCCTCTTCCAGGACCGCCGCCGGGGGATTGACGATGATCTCCCCTTCCCGCATGCCCACCTTCACTCCGGCGATGGGCCCCTGGAAGGGCGCGGGGGAGATCATGAGGGCCGCCGAGGCCCCCAGCATCGCCGCCACCTGGGGGGCACAGTCCTTCTCCGCCGAGAGCACGGTGGCGATGATCTGGATCTCCTCCTTGTAGCGCTTGGGGAAAAGCGGCCTTATGGGGCGGTCGATCAACCGTGCCGCCAGGATCGCCTCATCGGAGGGCTTCCCTTCCCGTTTGAAGAACCCCCCGGGGATCTTGCCGCCGGCGTAGAACTTCTCTTCGAAGTCCACCCGCAAGGGGAAGTAACCGGGATCCTCCTCCAGGGGTCGTACCACCGCGGTCACCAGTACCTTTGTATCTCCCCACGTTACCAACACGGCCCCGTCGGCCTGTTTGGCCATGAGGCCCGTCTCCAAGGTAAGGGTCCTTCCCGCTAACTCTCCTTCTTCAATTACGTACGGACGTTGCACCTCTTATACACCTCTTATGCCCAGGCGTTCGATAAGGTCTCTATAACGATGGGGGTTCGTCCGCTGGAGGTACCGCAGGAGCCTCCGGCGTCGTCCCACCATCTTGTAGAGGCCGACCCGGGAGTGGAAATCCTTGCGGTGGACCTTGAGATGCTCGGTAAGTTGCCTTATCCGCTCGGTGAGCAGGGCTACCTGCACCTCCACCGAACCGGTATCACCGGGATGTTTGGCAAACTGATCTATGATCTCCTTCTTCTTGTCCTGGGCAAGCGCCATAGACACCTCCAGAAGCTTCAGCGGAATTTCCGAGCCAGCTCCCGACAGCGGGCCACGATCTTTTCTTCATCTAAGGTTTGGAGTTCACGGCCCTCCATCAGGATCTCGCCCCCGACCATGACCATCTCCACGTCGGCTCCGCAGGCAGTATACACGAGATCCGCAAGCGGATCATGTCCCGGCGCGAAGTGGGCCGCCCCCAGATCCAAGAGGACGCAGTCCGCGAGATGCCCCTCCTCGATGGCCCCCAGGTCCTTGGCCCAGCCCAGGGCGGCGGCCCCCCGTTGGGTGGCGCTCTTCAGGGCCTCGGGGGCGGGCATGGCGCGGGGATCCTCGGCCCGGACCTTGGCCAACAACGCCGCCAAGCGCATCTCCCTCACCATATCCAAGGTATTGTTGGAGGCGGCACCGTCAGTGCCGATGGCCACGTTCACCCCGCCCTTGACCATGGCCCAAACGGGGGCGATGCCGCTTGCGAGCTTGAGGTTGGAGCTCGGGCAGTGGGCCACGGAGACGTTGTGGGCAGCCAGGATATCGATGTCCTTTTCCGTGACCCACACGCAGTGGGCCGCGATCACCGGCACCGCGAACGCCCCCAGCTCCTCCAGCCACTGTACCGGCCCCTTCCCATAGGCCTCCCGGTGGGCCTCCACCTCGTGCCTGGTCTCACAAAGGTGGGTGTGAAGGGGCAGCTTCAGTTCCTTGGCCAGCCGCACGGCCTCCTTCCATACCTCGGGGCCACAGGTATAAGGAGCGTGGGGCGAAAGGGCACAGCGGATCCGGCCTTCCGCGGCACCGTTCCATTCCCGGGCGAAAGCCTCGGCCTTTTTCAGCTCGGGCTCTATTCGGTCCGGGGTAGGAGCGATGATACCGTAGGAAAGGAGGGCCCTGAGCCCCGCTTCCTCCACCGCCTTCCCCACCTCCTCCATGAAGAAGTACATGTCGGCAAAGGCGGTGGTCCCGGTGCGGATCATCTCCACGAGGCCCAATAGGGCGAACCAGTAAACGACCTCCGGGGTGAGCTTGCGTTCGGCGGGCCAGATCCGCTCCTCCAGCCATTCCCGCAGGGCTAGGTCCTCGGCGAGGCCCCGGAAGAGGGTCATGGGGAGGTGGGTGTGGGCGTTGACGAAGCCGGGGACAAGGAGTTTCCCTTCCCCCTTGATCACCCGGTCAAACTCGCCCCCAGCCTCCCCCGTGGGGAAGACCCCAGCGAAGCGCTTCCCCTCTACAACCACATCGGCGGAAAGGACGCCCTCTTCCGGTTTGGGGACCACCGCGGCCCCTTTGATCAAGATGCGCATATTCCCCAGTATAGCCAGGAGGTTCCGCAGAAAAAAATTGTGCGCGTAGGTGGACCGACATGGTGATTTACCTGCCACAACTTCATTCCCTGGCCGTCCGGGAGGGCAAAGTGGTGCTGAGGTTCAAGATCGTGGAGGTTTACGGAAGTGCGGGGCATCCGGGAAGATGGCCCGGAGATCCTCGATCTCCCGCAACACCATGCACAATCGCCACCGGGAGGAAGGGGAAACCGGGCTTTGCGATCGGCCACGGCAGCCGAAACGCTCCCCTCACCGCACCACACTGAAAGGTGCTTTGAGTTTGAGGAGGATCGCCCATGCCCTGGGCCTCCCGGGGGACGGTCCGCTACATCCTGCGCCGCCTTTCCGGGGAGGGACACCACCGACACGGGACGTGGAGTTCGGGATGGTAACCTTCAGCACCTCGCGAAGCCGAACGGGGCCCTTTGGGACGAGGATCCGCCGGGTATCAAGGAGGAAGAGATGCCAGGGAAGGATGGGACGATCCCCATCGACGACGAGCGGACTCAGCGCCAGGGAACCGGTGGAGCGGAAGCTTCTCACCAAGGGGGCGGGAGCTTTGCAGTTTGCGGAAGGTGACGCTGGGGACCGGCGGTGGGACAGATAAAGGCGCTTGGGGTAGGTTCTTCTCCGGATCCATTTGAGGTGGTTGTCCAACTCCCCGATGTATCGGTACAGGCCACTTTTTTCGCGCTCTGCAGGGGTGATCTCGGCGTAATCCAAGAGCTGCTTGAGGAGGCTCGGCTGCAGGTCATATGTGACGTGAATCCCGGGGAACTCGAGGAGGATCCGAGGGGAATCTATATACTCCTGGACGGCATGCACCCACACCCAGGGGAGCTCGTACTCCCCTGTTAGGCGGTTCCAGTAGAGGGGTCAGTGCTGGTGCCGGACGATGCCAGGTTCAACGGATCCTTGGTCCATGCTCCCACGGCGAGGGCCGGAACGAGCACGACCCAAACAGTCACCCGCTACATCCGCGATCACCTCCACAGTCGTACCGTGCTCCCCGGGGAGAGCCTCACCCGGAGGAGCGTGTCCTCCCGCCGCTTCTCCAGTAGCCGGCCGCCCAGGAACTCGAAATGCGGATCTCGCTTACCGTAAAAGGCGAACTCTCCCCCTTGCGGCGCCATGATCCACAGGCCCCCGTCGCCCCGGAGTTCGAGACCGGCGTGGATTGGGAGGAGCTTTCCGAGATGGCCTATGAAGAAAATGCCTCGTACCTCGGGCACAAGCAGGAAGATCCGCGTCCCCCGGGGCGGCACTGAGGCCTTCCCCTCCACTGCCCTTCCCCCGCGGATGTCCCAAGCGAGGAAGTCACGATCCCCGGGGTGCTCCAGCCGCACCTTGGCCTCGTCCTCCCCGGTGTTCAGGGCCACGAGGTACCCCCAGGGGATGCCATCGAGGTCCACTTCGCTCCAGAAGAGCTTCACGTCCCCCTCCAGCGTCTCCATCAGGGGGAGCGGAGGAGTCGTCGGTCGCAGGAGGTTCCCTTCCTCGTCCAAGAGGCGCTTCAGGAGGTCCCATTCGATCAAGTCGGGCCGGTCTCCGATCCCCACCGGGCCCATGGATAGGAGCCGCAGGATCGCTTCCCCATCCGGGTCCACGCCCCCGAGCCCCGGATGCTCCCGTGTTAGGAAAAGATCTTGAAAAGGTCTTATTCCCAGGGTCCAGTAAAGGCCCCCCACCCCCAGGTTCTGGAGGCGGTAGTCCACGGGGGCCACATGGGCCTGGAGCATTTCCCGATGGCCCCGGCGCGCTGCCTCCTCCAAGGCTTCCCGCATAAGGAAAAGGTAGTCGGTGTATGAGCGCGCGGCGATCACGTTGGGATGCGCGGTGGAGGCGAGGATCATCCCCGCAGTCTGCATGCACAAAATCACCGGGAGGCCCTCGTCCGCGAAGGCCTTGAGCATCCCCGCGAACCACCGTTCGGCCGCCTCGGGGTCCTCCCGGAGCCCCCGTACGAGGAACTGCTGTGTCCGGAGCCAGTCGTGCCAGGCAGCGATGGCCCCGTGGTGCCGGAGCTCTTCGGCGATCTCCTCGTATACCGTCGGATCTCCAGGCCGCGTCCCGTATTCGTTCTCCTCCGAGAGGGCAGAAAGGTGAAGGACATAGGGAATCCCGGTCTCCTCCTGCAACCTCCTCAGCCCCGTGGGATACTTGGCCGGATCGGGCTGATATCGGATGGCCTTACCGATGGTGCCAAACCGATACCAGAGGTCCAGGCCGAAATAACCCAGGGGAACGTCCCGGTCTCGGAAGGCCCGCGCCAGCTCCCGCAGCGCCCCCTCCTCCAGCGGATGCAAAAGCTCGGTGTAATAGCTCCCGTAAGCGTTCCACCAACCCAAGCGGTTCAGTACGGGGTGTTCCGTGGTACGTGACGCGTGGGGGGAAAGGAGCTCAGCGAGCCTCCGCAATGCGGAGAGGGGATCAGGAGAAGCCGCGAGCCAGGTGCGCAGATTGAAGCCCCGGGGCAGGACGTGCACTGCGCCATGGAGCCCCCGGGCGAACCCCCTTTCCGCTCGCACCAGGGGGCTGGTGAGGAAGTAATTCCCCGGGGCCACGGCGAGGGCCATCCCCTCATCCCAAAGGACGAGGGGTGCAAAGGCCTCCTTCGGGAATTCCCTCGCTCCCCGGCCCCACCGGAGCTCCGGCCAATATCCCCCGGGGTACCGCTCCTCCGGCCCCCCGAGCCCGAAGGTGAGGGCAAGATATCGCAGGTTCCCGGGGACCCGGAAGCCCGGGGCGTGGAGGCCCGGGGCGGTGAAGGAGTCCGCGGAACCCAGGAAGTCGATGTCCCGAAGCGCCTCGAACTCGATGAGGGCTGCATCCGAATACACCTTGATCCTGAGCTCGGCCAGGGGCTCCCCGGCCAAAAGGAAGGACCGACGCCAGCGCTCGTATCTACCCATTCCGTCGGCCCCGCCCTCGATTTCCCAAGCCGTACCCCGGAGTTCGTCCCCCTCCCTCAGGGGGCCGGCCACGGTGGCGAACTGGATCCAGGGGTCATAAAGGAAGACCTCACCGCCGGCCAGGATCACCAGCCGGTCCGTCTCATCCAACCGTATCCTGAGCATCCCGTTCATCCCAGGCGAACCGCGAAAAAGCCCTCCGCTGCCTCCACCAGGAACCCCTCTTCCCCAGTTGCGCCTGCAGGGCCCGCCCCCCATCGGCGCTGCCGGCGAAGGCGTGCTCCCGCAGGACCCCTCGGGCCTCGAGGATGTGGCCGAACTCGCCGGCCCCCGGTAACCCCTGGTAAAGCCTTCCCCGACCACGATTCCCGCGCCCAAACCCTCCTCCTCCGTGACGACAGAGTCCGAGAGCCCCTTCCCGACACGCAGCGGGCCTCGGCCAGGGTGAGGGCGTTCACGTCGTTCTCAACATGGACCTCGAGGCCGCGATCCCAACTCCTGGGGTTTTGCCGCCGAAGACCTCCGCGATCGCCTCTTCCGTAGCGGATATCGCCGCGGCGAGAGACAGGTCCGCGAAGGGAACCGCCGTCTCCGCCTGTACTTCCCCCAGGAGGTCCACCCGAGCAGCCAAAGCCCTCTCCTTTTCGATCTTGATCCCGACGGCGGAGGCGTCGCCGGAGTTTAGGGAGAGAAGGACGGGAGGACGGCCACTTGGTGCCCGGATCTTTCCCGGCTCCCACACCAGCCCTTCGGCAATGAGCTCGGCGGAGAGACGAGAAAGGACGGATGGAGCAAGGCCGGTAAGGCGGGAAAGGTCGGCCCGGGACAAGGGACCTTTGTGGCGGAAGAGGTTGACGATCAGGGCCCGGTTGTGTCGGCGCAAGAGATTGTTGTTTCCCTTTCGCGTCCCGTTTATTTCCATCCATGAAAAAATTGTAGGTCGTGCACGAATTTCTCGCCAAGTCCCGTATCTGAGCTTCGGGCACGGATCGAGACAGGAGAGGGGTCGGACCGTTCCGCGAGCTCGCACACATCTTCGTAGCCCACCTTCACCAAGTCTCAACAAAATGCACAGACCTGAACGAAGTGCGTACATCTAGGGCCATATAGACCCAGGCTTTCTCCTTACCATACTTGATTTTCCGGAAACCCAGGCTGAGTTCTGCCCCTATAGCTGTTCGCCACAGAGGGTTCGACCAAAGGGGAACCCCTCTTAGCAGGACCTCGACCAGCGTTTGCGTTGCGGGCAAAAAGCGGGGTAATCTAAAAGACCATGAGGAAATGGATCGTGTTTGTCCTTTTACTGATCGGTTTCGGGGCCAGCGCGGCCGAGGTGAAGCTTCTCTTTTTCTACCTCACGGGATGTTCCCAGTGCGCGCCCATGAAGGAGTTCCTGGCGGAACTCGCGGAACGGTATCCAGAGCTTGAGGTGAGGGCATACGAAGTGGGCCTTTCCCCCAAGAACTGGCGGCTTATGATGCGGCTTGCCGATGCATACGGGTTAAAAGACGCGGAGGTCCCGGTGGTATTCGTGGGGGAGCTGGGTGTCGCCGGTCCTGCGCCCGGGAACACCCTGTTGATAGAAGAAGAGGTCCAACGATGCATCGCCGAGGGATGTCCTTCGCCTATCGAGCGCTTGGGCCGGGGCCGGTGGATCCCGAGCCTCAACCCGCTGGAAACCGTGGTGTTGGTGTTGTTCCTGGCTTGGGCTCTTTACATCGTGCTTCAGGGTTAGGGAAAGGAGGGCCATGCTTTCTAAGAACCCGGCGGAACTTTCTAAACTGCCGGCGGAAGCGCGTGACCGGGAGATCCTGCGACTCGGCCTCATCGCGGAGCTCGATGCTATTAGTCTCTATGAACAGCTGGCTGCGGCCACGGAGGACGAGGTCATAAAGCGGGTCCTCTTGGACATCGCCCGGGAGGAGAAGACCCACGTGGGCGAGTTCCTGGAACTCCTTTTGCGCCGCGACGCCGAGCAGGTCAAAGAACTGGAAGAGGGAAAGGAGGAAGTGGAGGAGTTCGGGAGCTAGGGCTTGCCCGCTCTTTTCCGGCGGGTTTAGAATCCCTTTGAAAATTCGGGGACGAAGCGGCGAGAGGCCCGTTTCTTCCCCTTTCGACGGAGGTGTCTGTGGTGCGGAGGTTTCTTTTGGTCTCTTTGGTCTTCCTTTCGGGCCTCTCCCTTTGGGGAGCGGAGAAGAAGGCACCACCGATCGGGCCCATACCCATGACGCCGATATCGCAGTTCCTCTATTTCGCCGTGGCATCGGAAAATCCCGGCTCGGTTTACCAGCTTAACCTGCTCACCAAAGACATCTCCCCGCTGTATACGCGCCCCCACGGGCAACTCTACAGCTTCGCCTTCCACCCCGGGATCCCGGAGAAGCTCTACTACGTGAACGCCAACGATACGAAGATCTTCCGGGTCCTTTGGCTTCGCGACCACTGGTCCGAGGAAGAGGTGATCTATCAACACACCACCTATGTGAAGGACATCGCGTTTGGCCCCGAGCCCGTCACCGGAACCCCGGCCCCGGGCGGCCCCCCGCTGCGGCTCTTCTTCAGCGAGGCCACGGGCGCTGGCGGCGGCAAGATCTATTACCTCGACGGGCGGAACCGTCCGGTGCTCTTCTACGAGGTCCGGATGTGGTGGGCGGGGGATTTCGCCTTCGACGAGAACGGGGTCTTGTACCTTAGCTCCGGCAACCGGGCCCCGGCCAAGCTCTACAAGGTGGAAGGAGGCACGGTCTATACCCTCTACCGGCATCCCGAGCCCATAAAGGGGTTCGTTGTCCGCGGGGGGAAGATTTACTTCGCCAACTGGAGGGGCTCCGTTTACGTCTTGGATCTCACTACCGGGGAAGTGGAAGAGCTATTTGCGAACCCCCGGAGGTTCCGCTGGCTTTCGGACGTGAACTTCCGGGACTGAGGAGGTGAGATGTGGGCGGACGTTTGAAGGCAGCGGTGCTTTGGGGGATTTTGGGCTCCGTCTTCCTCTCCTTTGCTGCCGGCGGTGTCTCGAGGCTGGCGTGTGCATTCCTTTTGGGGGAGATCGAAACATCCGGAAGGGTCGTCACCCCACGAGGCCCCCAGGAGGCCGTGCTCGAGGGGAGCATCGTGTTGGAATTCCCCGGGAAAGCCGGCCCCCTCCTTTCCCAGCTCAACCTCATCGTCCCCAGGGGCGTCCGCACCCCCAAAGGCCCCTCGGGAGTGATAGGCCTTTCCCTTTTGGATTCTCCTGTGCCCCTACAGTACGACGGGAAGACCGGGGAGGTTTGCGCGAAGTTCAAGGCGGAACTCCACTACCCCCTCATCGATCGGGGGAAGGGATTCAAGGTGGTCCAGGGTAAAGGGTGTATCCAGGTCTTCTCCTACACCGAAGCCATGGAAGGGGTGTTAAAGGGGAGGATCCGCGGCGACCTCCGCCGGGGAAAGGAGCTCTCCCTCGAGGGCACGCTTTCTTTTGCCCTTTCCCGCTCGGTCCTCGGACAGGTGAAAGCCATGGAAGTCCCCCTCAGGGCATTGGCGCTGTTCTGCGGGGCGCAGTGGGTAGATATCCTCAAGATTCAACCCGTTTTCATCCGCGCCGGCGGAAAGACCTCCGGGTGGAGCTTTTCCACCCTTATGGACGGCGCCCGGGAGATCTGGGGCCGCTGCGGGGGCGTGCGCTGTATCGCCTTCGAGGTCCTTCCTCCCCGTTACGTGAACGATCCCGATTACTGGGTGATTGAGAACGAAGCGGAGGCATATGCGCTGTTGAACGAGGTCGACGTTCCGGACGCGGTGGAGGTCTTCGTCGTAGGTGAGTTCTCTCGGACCCTCGCGCTGTCGACAGGGGGCGGTTGGTGCACCTCCTTGGGTACCGCCTCGGCCAAGATCATTACCAACGACCTTCAGCTGGATGTCCCTTGCGATTGGTGCTCACCTTGTGGTGATGTGAATTACCGTCACCTCGCCCACGAGCTCGGCCACGCCCTGGGCCTGTGTCATCCTACCGACAGCTGCCCGGACTGGCGCCATAGGGGAAGCGATGACTCCGTGATGGAACCCAGCGGCTTCTGCGCCGACAACCCCGATCGTCAAAGCGCCCACAACTGCCGCGAGGCCATCAATCCCCTCCTGCGCGCTTTGATCTACATCGGCAAGCGCGCCTGTACCGGATCCCCGGATATCCGGGACTAGAAATGAGCACGAGGCGGAGTTGCAGCTTGCTGATAGCGATCCTTTCGGGGTTTGTGCTCCTGGCCGGGCCGGGACTCAAACAAACCCTCACCCTCTCCCCCGAGGGCTTCTCCTCGCTTGAGATCCAGTTCTTTTGGACCGAAGAGACCGTCTCGGCCTCCCTCGGGGGGCGCTGGGAGGGGATGGGGTTCGCCTACGGGGAGGTGGGAGGTTCCCTGTACTTAGAGCCGGTGGGGCTCCTCGCGGGCTTCGGGATAGGGGCGGCGGGGGATTGGGAGGCGTCCCTGGGTGGAGAACTCACCCTTCCGCCCCTTTCCCTCCTCGCCACCGTCTCCATCGGGAGGACGGGGGTAACGGCTTGGGACGTGGAAGGCTTGCTGAGCTGGGAGGTCCTCTCCCTCCAAGGGAAGTTCGAATGGGAGGAAGAGCTCCGGGGAGCTCTCGCCCTTCATCTCTCCCCCGGCCCCATTTTCCTGGGGGCGGGGCTCTCCCTTTCCACGGATGAGGGGCTCTCCGAGCT
>Ga0209410_1000745_pt1 | contig 15319 bp, 12 predicted proteins | sample Mar14436cmmetaG_FD_184135 | JGI IMG/M metagenome (GOLD analysis project Ga0209410, IMG submission 184135) | Marine hydrothermal vent microbial communities from Guaymas Basin, Gulf of California to study Microbial Dark Matter (Phase II) - Marker... ... | reverse complement strand
CTTTCTCATTCAATCTTCGCTCCTGTAAAGTTCCTTCCTCCAATCGTAAGGATTCCTCTTTCTCAAAACCAAGTTATGAGCCTTCAACCTTATGGAGTGTATATTTATGAATCCCCTCGAATCCAGCGAATTGAATCCACCCTCAACATCCATACTGGATAATTCCCTGTCGTAAAGAGAAGTGGGAGATTCCCTTCCTATCGGTACGACGTTCCCTTTGTATATCGACAGAACAACCCTTCCATCTATCTTTTCCTGAGCCTTCTTGAAAGCGGCCAATATGAAATCCATCTCGGGTGAGAACCAGAATCCGTTGTATATCAACTCTGAAAATTTCGGCGCGAGCATATCCCTGAGATGCATAACTTCCTTGTCCATCGCTATACCCTCTATATCTCTGTGTGCTATCCAGAGTATCGTTGCGCCAGGTGTTTCATAAACCCCACGCGATTTTATTCCTATGAATCTGTTCTCCACCATGTCGACCCTTCCAACCCCATTTCTCATCCCCACCTCGTTGAGATAGATGAACAATTCGAGTGGATCGGTTATTTCAACACCTTCCTTTTCGTTGACAACCTTTATCGGTCTTCCATCCTTGAAGTGGATCTCTATTATCGTTTCCTCATCCGGTGCATCCTTCGGAGAAACGGTCATGCTGAATATACTCTCATCGGGTCTGTACATCGGATCCTCAAGCAATCCGGCTTCATGCGATATGTGCATCAGATTCTCATCCTCACTGTATGGCTTCTCCACGGTGGCTTTAACTGGTATTCCTTTCTTCTTGGCATACTCGAGAAGGTCAGTTCTACCTTCGAATTGAGATAGAAATTCTGGATCCTTCCACGGTGATATCACCTTCAAATCCGGATTCAAAGCGGCATAAGTCAGCTCAAATCTCACCTGGTCATTCCCCTTCCCCGTCGCACCGTGTGCAACGTATTGCGCCCCTTCTTTCTCCGCGATTTCAACCTGCCTCTTGGCTAAGAGAGGACGTGCGAGTGATGTTCCAAGAAGATATCTCCCCTCGTATATGGCATTCCCCATGAGAGCGGTGAAGATGAAATCCGTTACGAATTCTCGCCTCAGATCCTCAACGTAGACTTTTGTTGCCCCACTTTTCAGGGCTTTTTCCCTTATCTCATCGAAATTTTCTCTCTGTCCAATATTTCCAACGAAGGCTATGACATCGTATCCTTTGTCCACGAGCCAACTCAGTATGACCGAGGTATCCAATCCACCACTGTAAGCGAGAACCACCTTTTCCTTTGCCATTTGGATCACCACCGTGAGAAATTTTTCATATTATACAACGTTCGAGTGAAACTTGTTCCCACAAGATGAGATTGAGCATCGATGGTTGTATTGATTCAGTGATTCGAGTATCACCATCCAATCGCTTCAATTTCATGAAATTTGAAAATGGTGTTATACTATAAAAGCAATGATCTTTTATTTTTTTACAATCTTGTGATGAATTTAACAAAAAATAAGAAATAGGGAGGTGCATGATGATGAAAAAAGAGATAGTCGTCATCGGTGGGGGTCCCGCTGGCCTCATATCTGCTGCAACCGCGAAGAAAAATTTTCCAGATAAGGATGTTTTGATCATCAAAAAAGAAAAGGTTGGGCTGGTTCCCTGCGGGATTCCCTACATTTTCAGCACAATTGGATCTGTCGATGGAGACATAATGAGTACCGCCGGAGTTGAAAAGCTCGGGGTTGAGTTCTTGGTGGATGAGGTTGTGGATGTATCCTTCGAGGAGAAAAAGCTCAGAACGAAAGCCGGTGAGGAGATTGAATACGAGAAATTGATCTTAGCGGTTGGATCAACCCCGATAATTCCAAAGATACCGGGACACGACCTCGAAGGTGTTTACACTGTGTCGAAGTACAAAGATTATCTGGAAAAACTACTCGAAGCGGTCAAATCTGCCAACAGGATTTTGATAATCGGTGGGGGGTTCATAGGTGTTGAAGTCAGCGATGAGATAAACAAGCTTGGAAAGGATGTGACGATAGTCGAGATGCTTGAAAATCTTCTCCCCAACGCATTCGATGATGATATGGGAGGAATACTGGAGGAAAACATGAAAAACAAAGGAATAAAGGTTTTCACGAAGACGAAAGTTGAGAAGATACTCGGTGATGGAAAGGTGAGAGCTGTGAAACTATCGAATGGGGAAGAATTGGAAACGGATCTCGTTATATTCTCGGTTGGATACAGACCAAACACTGGGTGGTTGAAGGACAAGGGAATAAGGTTGATGGAGAATGGGAGCATATGGGTTGATGAATACATGAGAACTTCAGTCAAGGACGTATTCGCGGTTGGTGATTGTGCTGCACACAGAAGCTTTTTCACCAGAAAACCCAGTGGTTTGATGTTGGCATCCACCGCGACTTTCGATGCGAGAATAGCTGGTGCAAACCTGTATGGTTTGAAGGTGATAAGGATGAACAAAGGAAATCTCGCGGTGTATTCCACATCAGTCGAGGGACTGACACTCGGTAGAGCTGGATTAAACGAGAAAATGGCGAAAGAGGAAGGTTTTGAGTATGTTATTGGAAAAGCTCAGGGTTTGGATAGACATCCTGGAAAGATACCGGATGCAACGAAGATCACCGTCAAACTCCTGTTTTCCAAAGCCAGCGGTATTCTCCTTGGTGGACAGATAGCAGGTGGTAAGGGTGTGGGTGAGATGATAAACATAGTTGCGCTCGCGATGCAGATGGGAGCTACAGCCAACGACATGTACACCATGCAGATAGGTACACATCCTCTTCTCACAAGTGCACCAACAACCTATCCATTGTTGCTCGCAGCTGAGGATGCGATGAGAAAAATGTGAAACTTGGGGATCGCCCCCAGCGATCCCCTTTCTAATGGGATGTTACCGAAGGAATTCGGTGAAACCATAAGAATTCTGTATGGAAGGTTGAAGCACAGGAAGGATGTATTGTGGGCTTTTACAGGGAGTGTTGGTTTTGCACTTCAAGGACTCGATCTCATCCCGAAAGATATAGACATCCAGACTGACAGGGTGGGAGCTTTCGAAATCGAGAGAATATTTTCAGATTTCGTAGTGGAGAAGGTCAGATTCAGAGTGAGTGAAATCATGAAATCCTATTTTGGGGTGCTTTCCATAAATAAAATCAAGGTGGAGATAATGGGGAATATACAGAAGAAAGTTGGGGATCGATGGGAAGAGCCGGTGGACATCGCGAAATATTTGAAATTCGTGGAATTCGAAGATATGTATTTGCCCGTGTTGGATTTGAAATACGAGATGGAAGCGTATAGAAAACTTGGAAGATTTGAAAAGGCAAAAATGTTGGAGGAATATCTGAAAAGAAGCGATTGATCCCACCTTCCTGGTTGAGCCTTTAAAATCTCTGGTATGTGTTATGATTTAGAAGAAATTCACGGAGAGGGAATCAAGGAGAATGAGGAATGTTGAATGCTTTTAAGGTTGTTAGAGATCCGATTCATATGGAAATACCGATTTATCCACTCGAAGTCCTGTTCATGGACACGAGTGTGGTTCAAAGACTGAGGAAACTGTCCCAACTTGTTGGTGCCGAATGGGTCTATCCGGGTGCAACGCACACCCGATTCAGTCATTCCATAGGAACCATGCATGTGGCGGGAATGTATGCGAAGAGATTGTTTGAGAATGATTCAGCCAAGATAAGACTCATTAGATTGGCGGCACTTTTACATGACGTTGCTCACGGTCCTTTCTCCCATCAATTCGATGACACCATCTACAGAAAGATGGGCTTGAAAAAGGGACACGATGATTACAGGGAGAAATTGATATTGAGTACCCTTCCAAGTGAAGTGGTGGAAAGGTTCTTGGATATTTCTGATCCTAAGTTCAGAAGGTCAGTTGTGGAAGATTTTGAACAAACCATGGGAAAATTTGAAAATCCCGAAAGAGATTTTGAAAACCTGGTTCGAAAAATTCTGGAAATTTTCAGAGGGGAAGAGGAAGGAAGTATCGAATTCAACATTGTTCAAGGTCCATTGGGTGCGGATAGGCTGGATTTCGTTCTGAGAGATTCGTATCACAGTGGGGTGAGGAATTATTCCACCGTGGCGTTGGATAGGATAGTGAGGAACTCCTATGTGAAGAGGATCAACGGCAAGGAGATTCTATGTTACGATATCAAAGTGATGGATGATGTTTATTCGTTTCTGTTCGGCAGATTCATGATGTACAAAAATGTCTATTTCCACAAGACATCCAGAGCTGTTGATCTGATGATACAGGAACTTCTGAACCTTGCGGATGAAATATTGAACCTGCAATCCATGGTTGAAGACCCAAGGAAATTTTTGAAACTGACGGATGATTACATATTCACGATGATGAAAGAGATGGTGGAGAGGGAAGGAGAAAGCGATCCAAGGTTGAGGAGGGTCAAAGAACTGCTCCGCAGGATAGATAGGAGAGATCTGTGGAAAATGATCGCGGAGTATCCACTCTCAACCAAGGGTGTCGATCCTGGCATTTTCGCTGAAAGTGTTGGTGAGAAGATAACTTCAGAGATAAAAAGTAGGCTGATTGAATTGCTGGAAAGTGGGAAATATGACGAGGATGATGAAGACATTTTGAGAGATATTGTGGGAAATTTCAATGATTACTTCAGAATCGACACTCCTTACAGGCTCACCCTCTTTCATCCCGTTGAGTTCGACACGACGAAGGTATTTTTGTATGATTCAAAGAAGGATAGAATCATGAGTTTTTCGGATTTCGAGAGAAAATATCCCTTTTTAACAACTCCAACCCTTCTACAGATAGTCAGAATATACGCTACAAGGGATATAAGAGAGATTCTGAGAAAATATTCTTTGATACCGGAAGATAACATGAACATAACCACAAGGTGGTGATCCGCAACGCTCAAGAGTAGAAGATCGAGAAAAATCATCCTCGCCCTGATCGATTTGTCGCTCATACTGTTTTCCGGTGTTTTTTCACTCTTCATAAGGTTTGGATTTGATTTCTCAAAGATCGCTAATTTTTTCCCATCTGTTCTCATCGAAGTTTTCATAATCAGTCTGATGTGTGCCATCAATGGGATGTACAACGTTGTATGGTCTTACGCTGGTTTCAAGGATCTTATGATCGTGTTCAGAGCCACTCTGAGTGGATACGTTGTATCGATCTTGTTTTTCTTCCTTCTTAAGGATATGACACTGCCCCGTTCTGTCGGTATATTGACATTCTTAGGCAGTTTGGTTCTGATATCAGGTAGCAGGATCTTCCTTTCATGGTGGAGAACGAGAAGAAGAATCAACGTGGGTGATTCCGGTAAAAGAATATTGATAATAGGTGCCAACGATGAGGGAATATCCATTATGGAGGAGATAGAGAGAAGGCCAGAGATAGGGAAAGTTGTTGGATTTTTGGACGATGTGGAAAAGAACATCGGTAGGAATATAAGGGGAAAGAAAGTTTTAGGATCATTCGAAGATGTGGAAAGAATATTGAATAAATTCAGAATTGATGAAGTGATAATTTCACTCCCAAATCACCCCTCTGCTGAGATAAGGAAAATCGTTGATAAGATCAAAGATCCATCTGTGAGCATAAAGATACTCCCCGGGATATACGAATTGACGGACAACCGATTGAAAATCAGTCAGTTGAGGGATTTGAGTATAGAGGATCTCGTGGGAAGACAGGCGGTCAGCGTGAACATGGAGGAGATAAGAAAGTTCATCGAAGGAAAGAAGATCTTAGTGACTGGTGCTGGGGGATCGATAGGATCGGAGATATGCCGACAGCTTGTGAGATTGAAACCGAAGGAATTGATCCTGCTCGGTAGGGGGGAGAACAGTATATATTCGATCTATGAGGAATTATCTGAAAATCACGTCATCGATGAAGAAACAAAATTGAGTAGGGTGATAGCGGATGTTTCGGATCAGAAAAGAATGAGAATGGTTTTCGAGAAATACGAACCGGATGTGGTTTTTCACGCTGCGGCACACAAACACGTCGATCTCATGGAGGAGAATCCCGTTGAAGCCTTCAAGGTCAACTCATTCGGGACGAAGGTGATGGCGGATCTGTCCATCGATTTCAACGTGGAAAGATTCGTGTTCATATCCACGGATAAGGCTGTCAAACCATCCTCAATCATGGGACTTTCGAAGAGGTTCGGTGAAATATACATAAGATCGGTGGGAAGAGACAGTGATACAAAATTTGGAATCGTTCGTTTCGGTAATGTCATAGGAAGCAGAGGTAGTGTTCTACTGAAATTCAAGAGGCAGATAGAAAAAGGTGGTCCGGTAACCATAACTGACCCAAGGATGAAGAGATTCTTCATGTCCATTCCAGAAGCTGTTGCTCTCGTCCTTCAGACTGTGGTGTTCGCGGAGAAAGGGGATCTATTCGTTCTCGATATGGGTGAATTGATTCCAATCGAGAAGATAGCAAGAGATATGATAATCCTCGCTGGATACGTTCCGGACAGGGATATAAAGATAGTTTACACTGGTATTAGGCCAGGTGAAAAGCTCACGGAGGAGTTGTTCCTTGAAGACGAGATTCCACAACCAACCTCCCATCCAAAAATAATGAGAGTGGAAGGAAATGAGATATATCCTGTAGAAGAGATAAGCAGAGTGATAGAGGTTCTTTTAGAACTGTCCTACAGGAATATGATCTGGGAGATACTGAAAATAACCGAGAAATACGTGCCAGACCACATGATAAACAAGGGGTGATTGGAATAAGATTCATCTTCGCATTCATTGCATCTTTTTTCATATCCTACTTCGGTAATTTTCTTCTCATTTTGATGTCTGATGGGAAGAAATTCATGGATCTTCCGAACAGAAGGAAGATTCACAACGGTAATATACCGCGAAGTGGAGGAATAGCGTTGTTCCTATCCATAATCATACCCACGATCATCGCAGGTGGCATTTCTCCTCTCATCTTCATCGCATCTTTCATGGTTTTCCTTCTCGGACTCGTGGATGATGCGATAAACTTGGATTTCAGGTCCAAATTCACCGTTCAATTCATCGCTGCAACTCTATGTGTCGTGGATGGATTGAAGATCGAGAAATTGGCAACATCATTCGGAAGCTTGGATCTTGGCTTCGCTGGGTTGGTTTTAACTTACCTGTGGATAATTGGGATGACAAACGCCATAAATCTCATAGATGGTTTGGATGGTTTAGCGATAAGCACCGTGCTGTTCTCCTCCGCATTTCTGAGTTTTACGCTCAACAATCCGTTGATACCTCTGGTGATCGTCGGTGCTTCCTTTGGGTTCTTGATACACAATTTCAATCCCGCGAAGATATTCATGGGGGATTCCGGAAGCATGTTTCTCGGTTTTTTCATGTCAATCGTGGTGCTGAAGTATTTCACCGATCTCGATGGGACATGGATAGTTGGAATGGGTGTTTTCATGGGTTACCCTGTCCTGGATACAACGTATGCCTTTTTCAGAAGGTTGCACGAGAGAAGAAATCCCTTCCTGCCTGACAGAAAGCATTTTCATCATCAACTGCTTGAGAAAGGGTTCTCACAGAAAGGGGTTCTCTTCAGGCTGATCCTTCTCTCCGTAATTTTCAACTTTCTCGGACTCTCCTTGAGGAGAGTCGATTCTGTTCTCCTCTTCCTGTATGTCTTCATATCCGGGATTTTCTACATCCATGTGAAAGGTCTCCCATTCAAGACCGAGCGAAGATTTTAAAGCTGTAAGGGCTACTTCCAACTGATCATCGGTGGGTTCTGCGGTGGTTAATTTTTGTAGCCATAGGCCCGGAAGAGCTATCGATCTTATGAATCTGTTGTCCAGATGTTTTGCCGTGAATCTCTGGAATTCGTAAGCTGACCCCGCTATGACTGGAATCAGAATGATCCTGCTCAACAGCCTTTCCCAGAAGTTCAACCTTCCAAATACACCGAGAAGTGCAAATATAACTATGGACACAACCACGGTGATCATCAGAAAGCTGGTTCCACATCTTGGATGCAAGGTGGGATATTTTCTCGCATTTTCGACTGTTAGATCCTCACCATTCTCGTAAGTGTAAACTGCTTTGTGTTCAGCTCCATGATATTGAAAAATCCTTTTGACATCCGGTATGAGACTTATTATCTTTATATACACAAGTAGAATGACCGCCCTTATGATACCTTCAACCAGTGAGAACAGAAAATCATTCTCTCTGGTGATTTTGAAGATGCTGGTCAGTAGTAGAGGAAGAATCGAGAATAACAAGATGGCGAGTCCAACCGCTAAGAAAAGGCTGAGGATGATGTCCTTTTTGCTCATCTCTCCCTCATCCGAAACCTCAGCGGAGAAGTTCAGAACCCTTATCCCAACGTTCAAAGAATCCCACAGCACCAAAATCCCACGGATGAAAGGGGTCTTCTTCCAGATACCGGTTGCGGTGAGTTTCGCAGGGTAATCCCGAACGACGATCTCACCATTTTTCTTTCTAACTGCCACGGATATCTTCTTCCCCTTCATCATGACTCCTTCTATCACAGCCTGTCCACCGACGTGCATCTTTTCATTTTCTCTCATTTACCTTTTTCACCTCTTCAACGATTTTTCTCGCGTTATCACCGGTCAGGATGATGGCGTAAAATCTGTAAGCCATCAAATCTTCCTGGGATTTCTTATCAAAAAAATATCTGTTCACTTTCTTCTTGAAAATTTCTTTCTCTCCATCCGTCATGTTGGATATCCTCTCCACGATTTCCATCAACCTTTTATCTTTCAAGCACGCATTCACTATTTCTCTCAGCTCTTCCTCGCCCATTCCTCTTTTCGCCCCTCTCCCTCCGGAAGATGATGAAACGGAAAAAGACTTTATACTTTTATACCATATTTTCTGATCTTGTAATATAGATTTCTCAAACTTATTCCAAGCCTTTTCGCTGCCCTTTCCCTGTGTCCCCCCACATCCTTGAGAACTTCCTCTATCATCCTCCTTTCAACTTCCATGATAACATCCTTCAACCTCGATTCCTTCGGCATCTCACCCATGAAGACACCGGCCTCATTTATGTTCATCAACGGAAGATGGTGTTTTTTTATCATCTTCTCATCGTGATCCATGTTTATCATGGCTCTCCCGATCGTGTTTTCGAGTTCCCTCACATTCCCAGGCCATTTGTACGTTTTTAAAATTCTCATGGCATCCGGTTCAATATCTTCCACTATCCTTCCAAATTCCTGATTCAACTTTTTTATTATTAGTCTGACCAAATCGTCGAAATCCTCCTTCCTTTCCCTCAGAGGGGGAAGGAATATCGGAACAACGTTCAATCTGTAGTATAAATCCGGTAAAAATTCACCATTCTCCATCATCTTCTCAAGATCCATGTTCGTGGCTGCTATTATTCTGACATCGATCTTTATTGGTTTGGTTCCCCCTATCCTGTATATTTCTCTGTCCTGTATGAATCTCAAAAATTTCGATTGTATCCCGAGTCCCATCTTTCCCACTTCATCGAGAAAGAGTGTTCCACCATTTGCCTCCTCTATCAAGCCTCTTTTACCACCACGTCTTGCTCCCGTGAACGCTCCTTCCTCGTAGCCGAAGAGTTCGGATTCCAGAATACTCTCAGGAAGAGCTGCACAATTAACACTGACGAAAGGTCCATTTGACCTATCGCTGGAGTTGTGAATGGCGTGTGCGAAAAGTTCTTTTCCCGTTCCGCTTTCTCCTCTCAGCAGAACCGTCGCTGGCGTCTTAGCAACTCTTTTTGCCTGCTCAAGTGCTATTCTCATCTTTCTGCTCTTTGCGACTATGTCATCGAATGTGTATTTTGCTTGAATTCTTCTCACAAGCCTTCTGGTTTCCTCAAGTTCACTTGCGAGTCTGATCATTTCGGATATGTCGTGTATTACCGCGACACTACCTCTGAAGATGCCGTTGACGAACAGCGGTGTGCAATTCACCAAAACTTCCCTTTTCATTGGGCCTACCTTCATCTTGACACCGTATATAGGTTTTCTCTCCTTCGCAACTTTCATGTGCACACTGTCACCTTCCGCTATGTCAACTGTCGCATATTTTCCTATGACTTCGGACGGAGAGAATCCCGTCAGTCTCGTATAAGCCTTGTTCACGAGGACAATTTTTCCTTCGGTATCTGCCACCGAGATCGCATCGTTCGTCGAATCTATTATCGCGGATAGAAGGGCATCTGTCTTACTCAGAACATCAACTTCCTTTTCTTTCCTGAATATCACCATGAACAAATCATCCTCTGGATTCAGAATTTCAACGTTGACCTCATCTGGTAAGTTGAAAACCTTTCTCAGATCCTTCACATCTATTTCCGAATCCAGAAGATTCTCCCATCCATCCTTCTCGCCGAATATATCCACCAATTTTCCACCCTTGATGATGAGAACAGTCATATTCCGATCTTCCCCTTCAAAAGATTCGAATCCATCTCCACAACGTGGATGAAAATCTCATCATCACTCTCACGTCTTCTTATGAGGAAATCTTCTCCATTCAGAATCAAAACCTCCGGTGGTTTGGGAAGGGAATTGTAATTACTCGACATCGAGAATCCGTAAGCTCCACAGTTCTTGACGAGTATCAAGCCACCAACTTTGGGTAGCTCAACTTCCAATTCCTTTCCAAGGAAATCACCGCTTTCACACAATGGCCCAACAACATCCGCCACCTCATGAATTCCGGTGCCATCGATGGTCGTTATCTCATGATGCGCATCGTAAAGTGCAGGTCTCAGCAAGAGATTCATACCACCATCCACCACGATGAATGTCTTTCGATTCTTCCTCTTGATTTCAACAACTCTGAGGAGAAGGTATCCGGCGTTTCCGACGATGAACCTCCCAAGTTCCAAAAGAAACTTTCCGGAAAATTCCTTCAAGATGGGAATAACCCTTTCCTTGTATTCGTCCAAATTCAGATGCTTCCCATCACCATAATCTATACCCCATCCACCACCGAGGTTGAAATATTCGAGATCGTATTTCATTAGCAAAGATATGATCTGTTCATAAGTTTCAACAAAAGGTTCAACTTCCGTTATCTGAGAACCTATGTGAACATGTATGCCGGATATGTAGTCCCCGAATTTTGACATGAAACGATCGAACTCCGATATGTCTATCCCAAACTTGTTTTCCTTCAACCCGGTTGAAATGTGCGGGTGCGTGTGCGCGTCCACATCTGGATTGACCCTAACTAAGAATTTTATAGTACTCTTATTCCCATGTTTCATCATTTCCAACCATCTGTCCATCTCCTCAAACGAATCAACATTTATGAACCCCACACCGATACTGAGAAAATATTCCATGTCAGAAATTTTCTTTCCAGTCCCGTTCCACACGATTTTGAAAGGGGGAACTCCTGCTTTCAAGGAAGCCAAAAGTTCCCCCTTCGATACGACATCTGCGCCGAATCCTGTGGAATTTATCAGACGAACTATGTTTGGATTGCTGTTCGCCTTGAGTGCGAAGGTTGGGATGAGATCCAGATCATCGAATGTTTCCAGAACCGTTCTACAGTTCTTCAATATGGTATTCCCATCGTAGATGTAGACCGGTGTTCCATATTTGATCGCTATGGTGTGGAAATCCACCGAATTTCTCACTCCTTGTATATATGGCTGAATTCGAGTCTCATGGAGTAACCCTGGGATGCCTCTTCGAATCCCTTAACTTCCTTTCTGACCGCCCAGGCATTCTTGACCTGGTAGAGTATCGCAAAAGGTCCATTCAAGAACCAGTAATCCGTCAGATCTTCGTACATTTGACACCTCTTCTTGAGATTCCTCTCATACGCCGCTTTGTTGGTCAACATGATCGCATAGTCATCCTTCCACATGTTCCTCCAGGCGAGGGATTTCATCTCGTAATTTGCGAACGGTTGTGCCAGAGCATCCGGGTCGGGATAATCGGATCCCCATCTCGCAACAACCAGCTGGTGTCCCTGTTTTCTGTACTTTGCATACATCTGGGATCTCTGCATTATGACAAGCTTAGCTTTTATACCTATCTCAGCCAGATCAGCTTGAACTTTTACCGCGTCGTCCTTCCAAATTGGTGCGGTCATTAGCTCAACCTCGAATCCATTTGGATATCCAGCCTCCGCGAGCAATTTCTTGGCTTTTTCAACATCCTTGTGGAAAGGGGTCTTGGAGACGAAGCAGGTGTATCCTTTCATGATGAAACCTTGAACCTTCATCGCATAACCTCTCTTCACTTCCTCGACGAACTCATCGTAAGCTATCGCGTATTTTATCGCCAACCTTACCTTTGGATCCTTCAGAGGTCCCCATCCAGTGTTCATGGCGAGATATCTGAATTCATGTCCCGGTCCGGTTATGATCTTTATATCCGGATTGCCCTTCAACTCCTCTATGTTCTCAGGCAAGAGATCCCAAGCAATGTCAACATCCCCTCTCTCCAGTAGCAGTCTTTGGTTTGTTGGTTCCGGAACATCCTTGAAGACGATTCTCTTTATCCTTGGTTGTCCTCTCCAGTAGTATTTGTTGGCTTCCAAGATTATGTAGGCATTCTTTTCCCATGATTTCACATAGTATGCACCTGCACCTGCACTGTGATAGCTCAACCATCCATGTCCCAGATCGCCGTTCTGCTCATGTTTCAGAACTTCCTCCTTGTCGACTATTCCACTGAAGCTGAAGGTAAGCTTCGAAAGAACCAGAGTCGGAGCATATGGCTTGTCAACTGTGATTTGAACCGTGTAGTCATCTATCTTTTTTATAGTCTCATCCATGTTGTCTTTCGTCACTCCCATGCTTGGAAGGATCCACGATGATGGTTTCTGCATGAGAAGATGCCTCTTCAACGAGAAGACAACGTCCTCCGCGGTGAGTTCTCTCCCCGTCGAGAATTTTATTCCCCTTCTTATGTGGAATGTATAAGTTCTTCCATCTTCGGAAATTTCCCAACTCTCCGCGACTTCCGGAACGACGATCAGCTGTCCATTGACGTAATCCAGTCCAACCAATTTTTCGTAGCAGGCATCCACTATTCTCGATCCAAGCACCTCATACACCGCTCCGGGATCCAACGTCACCACATTGTCCGTATTCACCGCTATGACGAGGGTATCCTTTGGTGTTCTGGCGGAAAACAGATTCAGGGTGAGAAGAAGAACGAGAAGAATGACAAGATACTTTCTCATACTTTCACCTCCCGATTTTTTTGGAGAGGAACTATCATCGGTTGACCACAGTAATTATTTTACCATCGAATTATCCTGAGGTTTCCAGCAATCTCTTGGAAATTCTGTTGTGTTCTCTCACGAAGTATTCCACTTCATCATCCAGAATTTCTCCATCTTTTATCTTGATTTCTCCGTTTATCACGGATAAATCCACGCTTTTCGCATCACACATGACCAGCGCGGACAGGGGATTGGATAAACAACCTGCAAATTCAAGCCTGTCAAGGTTGAAGCCAACGAAATCTGCAGATTTTCCAACCTCTATACTGCCTATGTAATCATCCATCCTCAACACCTTGGCTCCACCCATGGTAGCCATCCTCAAAACCTCGAATGGACTCATGGCATTCGAACCGTATTTCACCCTCTGTAAAAGCATGGCTGTTCTTATCTCGGATATCATGTTGTTCGTATCGTTGCTCGCACTCCCATCAACCGCCAATCCTATTCTCATCCTCTCTTTCATCTTCACAACCGGAGCTATTCCAGAACCAAGTCTCATGTTGGAAACCGGACAATGTGCCATCCCAACATCGTTTTCCGATAATTTATCTATGTCCGAGGAGTTGACCCACACCAAGTGCGCGAACCAGACCCTCTCGTTCAACCATCCTATTTTGTCCATGTAGTCCACAGGGCGAAGTCCAAATCTTTCCAAACAGTATTTCTCTTCATCTTTGGTTTCGGCGAGGTGGGTGTGAAGGAGAACATCGTATTTTTCAGCCAATTCCAAGGTTTTCACCATGAGTTCTTCGGAAACTGAAAATGGGGAACAAGGTGCCAAGGCTATCCTTATCATCGAGTGTTTGGATGGATCATGGTATTTTTCAATGACCCTGATGCTCTCTTCGATTATCTCATCTTCACTCTGAACGACGGAATCTGGGGGTAACCCTCCTTTACTTCTACCCAAGGACATGCTACCTCTCGTTGGATGGAACCTCATTCCCACCCTTCTCGCAGCTTCTATTTCGGAATCGAAGAGCTCATTTTTGCCGTTGGGATAGAGATAGAGCATGTCGCTCGTTGTCGTTACGCCCGTTTTCATCATTTCGAACATGGAAACGATGGTGCTGACGTAAACTGCCTCCTCATCTATGTTTTTCCACTTCTCGTAGAGGAAGATCAACCAATCGAACAGTTTGGCATTTTGAACTTCTGGAATATTCCTGAACAGAGATTGGTACATGTGGTGGTGTGTGTTCACGAATCCTGGTAGAATTAAATATCCGGAACAGTCGAATACCTCGTCGAATTCTTCTCTTTTGAACCTGTCTTCCGCATTCCCGATGAATTCAATTGAGTTGTCCATCACGACCATATCCACATCTTCAAGTAACTTTTCTCCATCGAAGGTTGCAAGGAAAGAAATCTTCTTGAAAAGTTTTTTCTTCATTCGTTTCACCACCTTTTTCGAGGATTTCATTCGATAAACTCCAATCGGATGCTAATATTATGGAAAATGGGAAGGGATTTATCAAGCTTGGATTATGTTAGAATAGTGTCAGAAACTGATCTGAAGAGGTGATTTGATGAGACTCATTGATATAGTGGAGGAATTTCCAGATGAGTTGAGAAAACCCATAGCCAATCTGATCGAATTCATGAGAAGTGAGGAACTGAAGAAGATGAGTGAGGAAATGGAAGAAGGATTCAAAAAATTGACAGAATCGATAAATAAGCTCACGGAGGCTCAGAAAAGAACGGAAGAGAGGTTGAACAAGCTTGAAAGAGTGGTTGAAGAACTTGCGCAAGCTCAGAAAAGAACAGAAGAGAGGTTGAACAGGCTTGAAAGAGTGGTTGAAGAACTTGCGCAGGCTCAGAAAAGAACGGAGGAAAGGTTGAACGAGTTGATAAGGGAACATGCCATAACGAGGGAAAAGGTGGAGAACCTGTCGCATAATTTTGGCTTTTTGCTTGAAGATAGAGCCATTCAAAGTCTCCCAAATGTGTTGAAAGATAGAGGTTTCGAGGTGGAAAGAAAGTTGAGGACTAAGAGAATTGAATATGGTGGAAAGGAATACATGATAAACATATACGGCGTGGTGAGAAGAGAAAATAGAAGATATGTCTTGTTCGGCG
>Ga0209410_1000744_pt1 | contig 15323 bp, 5 predicted proteins | sample Mar14436cmmetaG_FD_184135 | JGI IMG/M metagenome (GOLD analysis project Ga0209410, IMG submission 184135) | Marine hydrothermal vent microbial communities from Guaymas Basin, Gulf of California to study Microbial Dark Matter (Phase II) - Marker... ... | reverse complement strand
TTCCTAAATATCAAGACCTTAAAAGGTTATTTAAAGAAATTCTTAATAAAGATTATTCTTATCAAGATTACCTTCAGCAGTTCACTTTAAGGGTTCCTGAAAATTTAGATAAGATAGAGCGAATTCTTCAAATATACAAAACAGAAGTAGAAGATACACCGGCTGTCCTTTGGGAAGTCCTTTTAGCTCAGCAGGAGAGATTGAGAGAGGCACAGAAGAGGTATGGAGATTATATTTCTCCTGGTAAATGGGAAAGTAAGAAAGATAATAGGAAGTGATTAATGAATAGTAAAGTTATAAAATTTACTCGACTTCCTGATATTGATTTTTTTAAACGGGGAAAGGTAAGAGAGATTTATGACCTTGGTGACAAATTTTTAATGATAGCTACGGATAGGATTTCTTGTTTTGATGTAGTTTTGCCTACTCCTATTCCTTATAAAGGGAAAGTTTTAACTAAGCTTTCGGCTTTTTGGTTTGAATTTACAAAGGATATAATTCCTAATCATTTTCTTACTACTAGGATAGAAGAATTTCCTGAGAGGTTGCAGAAATATAAGGAAGTTTTAGTTGGGCGTTCAATGTTAGTTAGGAAGGTGCGTCCTATTCCTATAGAGTGTGTAGTAAGAGGATACTTATCTGGCTCTGCTTGGAGAGAGTATAAAAAAACGCAATCTATATGTGGAGTAAAATTACCTGCAGGATTAAAAGAGTCAGATAAGTTGCCCTATCCAATTTTTACTCCTGCAACGAAAGAAGAAAGTGGTCATGATGTGAATGTGACTCAAGAGTATATTGAGAAAGTGGTGGGAAAAAAGGTAGCTACTACATTGAAGGAAGTAAGTATTTCTCTCTATAAGAGAGCTTGTTTGTATGCAGAGTCAAAAGGGATAATTATTGCTGATACAAAGTTTGAATTTGGTTTTTTGAATGGCGATATTATCCTTATTGATGAAGTTTTAACACCTGATTCTTCACGCTTCTGGCCCAAGGAAGCCTATCTTCCAGGAAAGCCTCAACCTAGCTTTGATAAGCAGTTTGTTCGTGATTACTTAGAGAGTTTAGGATGGGATAAAAAGCCCCCTGCTCCTAATCTTCCTGAAGAGATAGTGAATCAGACTACACAAAGATACCTCCAGGCTCTTACGATGCTTACCGGTGAAAGTTTGGGCTAAAAAAGGAGACTAAGAAAAACTTTTGGAGTATCTGGGAAGGTAAGAGAGAAAAATGAAGGAATTTGCGCTTTTAGTAAAAGGTAGTTGACTTTATTTCTAAAAGGGAGTTATAATAGATAAAAACAATAAGTAAAAAGGAGGGAGTATGCGAGTAGTAATTATCTTAGCTCTAATCGGTGCTGGGATTAGTTTAATTTTAGGGATAATTTCTCGAATAATGTTAAAGCCTGTAGGAATTTTGCCAGGAGGAGTTGCTTCGGCAACTTTTCTTTCAGTTACTCAGATTTGCCTTTTGATTGCTATAGCCTTCGCTCTTCTAGAGTTGATTAAAGTTTGTAAGAAGTAAATTTGTCTAAAAAAGGAAATACAATCTAAAGAGGGGTGCTCTAGAGAAGAGTACCCCTCTTTTTCTTTTATAAATTTTATAAAATTCCTTCCTAATCTTGACATAGCAAAGAAAGGTGTGTTATACTTTAGATGACAAATTGAAAATTAGGAGGAATCGAAAAAGGCAAACTCGTGGTAACACGAGGGCGCAAAGCCGTGCGTCCCGAGTACTTCGAGAGTATTACTCGGAGTGGAGCGGGGTAGGCAGGTTGCCGAATTCCTAAAGTTAAGGAATCCAGGCGATTTGCCTGGATATTTTTTTTGGTTTATATGAAGGTGCCAGACATAATTCAAAAAAAAACTAAAAGGTGCCAGAGATAGATGCCCAGGTTACCACGAGTTTATATTGAGGGGGCTATTTACTATGTTACCTGTCGAGGAATCCATGGCGAAGAGTTGTTTAGAGAAAGAAAAGATTACCAAATGTACCTAGAACTTTTAGAGAAATATAAAAGGGAATATGGATTTAAGCTCTTTGCTTACGTATTACTTCCTCATCATTTACATCTACTTATTGAACCTACTAAAGAGATAGGTATTTCTGAAATTATGCGTAGTTTAAATACCGCCTACTCTAAGTATTTTAATAATCGATATAACCGACGGGGTCATCTTTTTCGAGAAAGATTTAAAGCCACGATAGTAGAAAAGCAACCGTATCTGTTGAGACTTATTACCCATATCCACCTTAACCCTCTAAGGATAGGGTTAGTTTCTGATATCCAAAGTTATCTTTACTCCAGTTATCACCTATATAAAGAAGGTGGTGAGGGAGAAGAAGTTAAGGAGGTTTTATCCCTTTTAGAAGGCTTCAGTTATGAGAGTTATTTAAAAAGAATAGAGAGAGAGGAAGAAATTAGTGATTTACATAAGCGTCTTCAGCGAGGAGGAATTTTAGGCTCTAAGGAGTTTGTAAAAAAAGTAAAGGAGAAACTCCAAAGTAAAGGGGAATTCAAAGAGATAGAAGGTTCAAGAAAAATATATACCTCTGTAGGTATAGCCCTTCTCATAGTTTCCGCTGCTAGTATACTTACTGTTTTAAAACTAAAGGAAGAGAAGGGTAAAATAGAGGGGGAAAACATAAAGGTACTCCCACTCTCTATAAGAGAAGTTAAAGATTTGGATAATACGGAGTGGGGGATAAAAGTAACACCTCTCACTTACAAAGGTGATAGTTTTACAGATACTCTCACTTTTAAAAATGGTAAATTTATCTCCGCAAAATTCTTCCAACAGGGTTTTAAGTCCACTAATTACTCAGTAGCAGAGGAAGGGAATAAAATAGTTTGGGAGACTATCCAGACAAAAGGGAATACTTCTCTTTCCTGGCGGGGAGAAGTAGAGGGTGACAAGATGCAAGGTGTTTTGAGCCTGCGTTTAGGGAATAGAACGCAGGATTTTTCATTTATGAGCGTTAGTTTCAAGAGGAGGAGGTGATGCAGGTTACAAGTTACAAGCCGCAAGCTGCAAGTCATCTGAGGCAATATAGGTTCAAGCAGTTTTGTTTCATTTTAGGGATTGTGGGGCTGTCTTTGGTTTGTTTTATCCAGGGTGGAGGCAGACTCTATGGTAAAGAGAAGGAAGTGGAGATTATAAAGGTAGAGACTAAAGAGATAACTGGTGAGGTTGTTTCTTTTAGCCCGATGAAAAATCCTAAATTTATTGGTGTGGCGTATCAAGTAGGAGATGTAGGTTATGATGCTTTCTTTAAGGTAGATGAGAATGTGAAGATAGTGCACAAAAGGAGTTTAGATGAAATAAAATTAGGGGATATGGTTTCAGTTACCTATAATGAGATAACCCAGAAAACTGAGGGGGGTAGAGAGCAGACTGTAAGGGTAGCGAAGACCATTAGATTTATTAAGCCAGCAACCAGAGAGATAAGGCCGGAGTTAAAGAAGAGTAAGGCTTCAGAGAATTTAAAAACAGATTTTGAGATTAAGGGATATAAAAGTGTAGAGTAAGTAGAAAGATGACAAAGAGTAAACTTGAGGATAAAAAAGGATTGAAGCAGGGCAAGGTTAAATACTTAGTGATTGCTTACCTTACAGCCTTTATTAGTGGGTTTTGCGTGATGGTGGTAGAGATTATTGCTGGAAGGTTAATCGCCCGTTATCTGGGAGTGTCTTTATATACTTGGACTTCAGTTATCGGGGTAGTTTTAGCGGGTATATCTTTTGGAAATTATATTGGGGGAAGGATTGCTGACAGATTTCAGGGAGAGAGGGTACTTTCGGTTTTGTTTGTTCTTGGTTCCCTTAGTTGTGCAATCGTGCCTTCTTTAAATAACTTAATGGGAAATTTTCCTCTGCTTTTGCGTCTTTCTTGGCCGGTAAGGATAACCATACATGTGGCAATGATATTCTTTCTGCCTTCAGCTATTTTGGGAATGATTAGCCCGGTGGTGACAAAGTTTGCTTTGGATCAGGGGTTTAAAACTGGAAGAACTGTAGGAACAATTTATGCCTGGAATGTGGGAGGAAGTATTTTAGGGACGTTTATTACCGGCTTCTTTCTTATTGCCCACTTAGGCAGTATTAGTGTAGTCTGGACTGTTGCCGGAGTTTTGGGAGTGGTAGGTTTACTTTACGGAAGAAGTTTTTTCTCTTATAGCTGGATTGTTATACTTATATTTTTGATTTTTGTTAGTTTCAGTCCTTTAAGCTGGACAAAGATGGTAGCAGGCCGTCTTTTCTTAGTAGAGCCTGATAAAGATGAGGTAATTTACGAGAAGGATAGTCAGTATTCCTATATAAGAATTGTTAAAGGACTTCAGCCGGGAGTATATGAGTTTATGCTTGATGGATTAAGTCATAGCAGAATGAGTTTAAAAGAGCCGACAAATCCTGAATATATCTACCGATATCACCGGACTTATGTGGATATTTTAAAAAATCTTGCTTTCAGAAAAGAAAAAGTATCAGTTTTGATTCTTGGAGGAGGAGGTTATGTTTTCCCTCGTTATGTGAAAGAATTATTTCCTAAAAGCCATATTGAAGTAGTGGAGATAGACCCTGAGGTTACTAAGGCAGCAATTAAAGCTTTTGGATTTTCTCCAGAGGATATTAAGATTCATCACCTTGATGCCCGCAATTATGTTGAAGATTTAGCCAGGCGTAAAAAAGATGGAGAAAAAATAGAGGGTTTTGATTTTATCTTTGGTGATGTTGTCTTTGGTTTAACGGTTCCTTATCAATTAACTACTTATGAATATGATGAGAAGATAAGTCAACTTTTAAAACCTAATGGTTTATATGTAGTAACTTTGGTAGATTCTGATAAATCTTCACAATTTTTGAATGCTATGTTAAATACTTTAAATAAGGTTTTTCCTTATACTTATGTAATTGTGCCGGGAAGAAAACAAGTGTTTGAGAGTGGATATGAAACTTTTGTGGTGGTATCTTCTCTGAGAAAAATAGATAAAAAGAAATTTGAATTTGCCTCCAGGGAATTTGGGGGGAAACTGTTGAGCAGTGGTGATTTAGAAACGATAAAAAAGAATTCCAAAGGCATTGTCCTTACTGATGATTTTGCGCCGGTAGGGAATTTGTTGAAGGATGTTTTCTGTATGCAGGGTGAGCGTATGGTATGTAGAAGAATAGTGGATTTAGGTAGGAAATTTATAATGCAGGGAAAACTGGAAGAAGCAATAGAGCAATTTCAAAAAGTCCTGCGCATAGACCCAAATTTTGTAGAGGCTTATAGCAATATAGGTTCTTTAAGGGGTTGGGAGGGAAAATACGATGAGGCAATAGAGTATTACACCAAAGCCTTAAGCATAGAACCAAGGTTTAAGCCAGCGATGATTGGATTAGCTAGTGCTTTGGATAAAAAGGGTAATATAAAAGAGGCGATTGAAATGTATGAGAGTGTACTTGAGATTGACCCTAATCTCAGTGATGTTTATGTGAGTTTAGGCAATGCGTTGTTTAAGGAAGGCAAAATAGACGAGGCAATCAAGAACTATGAGAAGGCATTAGAAATAGAGCCAGAGCTTGAAGCGGCTCGGAAGAATTTAGGTATAGCAATTGGAGAGAAAAAAAAGGTGGCGAGAGAAAATGAGTAAAGACAGCCCCTTAAAAATAGGTAAGGTTTTAAAAAAGAAGATTTCTATAATTTCTCTTTTTGCGTTAGTTTCTTTTGTCTTTTTGATATCACAAGCTGAGGCGGTTCAAATAAAGAAGATATATAGTGGGTCAGTAGATTTTGGCGCGGCTGATTTTAATAAGAAGATATGGATAGATACCGGAGCGGTTGTGCAGGATGGGGATAATGCTGACGACCATATAGCAGTAGATACGAGTAAGAGTATTGTGTTAATCTCTTGGCTGGGGATGGCGGTTGCCACTGACACCTATGGAGCGGGTTTCCTTTCTGGGGAATTTTATACGGACAAGATCCTATTGGTTGCTCGCCAGGAGGTGAAATCAGCAGGAACAGTAAAGTGGCAGGTGATTGAGTTTACTGATGGGGTTAATGTTCAGGCAGGGGTAAGTATTATTCCGGAAGAAGATACAGAAAGATTAACCTCTTTGCCTTCCTCTGTGGATTTAAATAAGGCCTTTATGGTTGTTTATCCTTCTGCTGGTAAGGTTAAGGACATAGAGGGACTGGTAATAAAGGGTGAATTTGTGGATGCCTCTACGATGAAATTTGAGCGCAGCACACCAAAGGAGATGGCATTTGTTAACTGGCAGGCAGTGGAATTTTTAACTGATGTCAATATCCAGAGTGGCACAGCCACAATTCCTAATGGGGCTACTACATCTGGTGCGATATCAATAACTTCTGTTGACCCCAATAAGTCATTTCTTATTTTTTCCTCTGCTCTAGATGGAAATCCTGATCCAGACGATGCTTTGATAAGGGGAAGTATAACAGATAATGGAGCAACAATTACCTTTAACCGCACGGGAAATGTAGGGAATGTAACCATTCCTTGGTTTGTGATTGAATTTACTGATGAGTCCTCAACAGTTCAAGCAGGCTCAATAACATTACCCAGTGGCACTGTTTCCGACAATGTTACTTTAACCGAGATAGACTTAAGCAGGGCGTTTCCTATTAGGTTTGGTACTGGTGGTGGGAGTAAAGATATGGGTTCTGCTATGATAGCTGCAGAATTAACCACAACCACTAATCTTGCTCTATCCCGCGCTGAGTCTGCTACTGGAACAGATGCCTATATTGACTGGCAGGCAGTAGAGTTATCACCCCTTACCTTAACTTCTCCTAATGGGGGTGAGGTCTGGCAGGTAGGGGATACACAAAATATCACCTGGCTCCATGCGGACTCTTTATTGAGTGGTGGTTCGTGTACAGAGACAGGTTACGAAGGGCATCACTTAGTGAATTTATTACTTTCCACAGATGGGGGAAGCACTTATCCTTTAACTATTGCCACGGGGGTGCGGGGAACTCAGGATTCTTATTCTTGGACTATACCAGCAACCATAGATGCTGTTAATCTTATTGGAACCAATTTAAAGGTAAGAATTATAGATACAGATCTATCCACAAGAAATTATGATAGTTCTAATGGGACTTTTGAAATAAAAGGAACGTTAACTTTAACTGCTCCCAATGGAGGAGAGATTTGGTATATAGATGATACTGATAGGTACATTACCTGGGATTATACAGGAGAATTAGCAACGGTGTCTTTATATTACGATACCAATAGTGGTGCGGATGGTTACCCACATCTTATTGCTTCAGGGGTTTCTGTAGGGAGCGGAGGTTCTGGTTCGTATAATTGGAGTCCTATTCCTGATTTACCTTATAAGACCATGCGGGTAAAAGTAGAAAATGAAGCAGATACTTCAGTATATGATACTTCCGATGATGATTTTATAATCCGACCTAAAATAACTATAACTGCTCCTAATTTGGGGACAGAGGTATGGCCTGCTCAGACTGATCAATCTATAGAATGGACAACCACAGGGACTGTTGATTCTGTTAACATCTATTATTCCACTAATACAGGAGTGGATTGGACATTGATTGTAAGTGATTATACTTCAGGGAGTTCCTATACTTGGACAGTTCCTGTAGAGGCAATTGGAGATCAAACAAAAATCAAAGTAGAAAAATCCGATGATTCAGTAATTATGGATACCGCTCCTGATGGGGGAAGTGGAGTATTTTCTATAGTTCCTTCAATCAAAGTTACCTCTCCTACCTCAGGAACAGAAGTTTGGCGTGTAGGTGAGACTCATGATATTACCTGGGAGATTAATGGGACGATTGACTATGTAAAGATTGAGTACTCTACTGACGGAGGTTCTACTTACCCAGTGGATAATCTTATCGTTGATTCCACTCCTGCTTCAGACTTAACTTATCCTTGGACCATTCCTGATAACATAAGTGATAACGTGGTAGTAAAGATAAGTAATGTAGATGATCCTAGTATGTATGATGAGTCAGATAATCCTTTCAAGATAAAAGGTAAAATTGTCGTTACTGAGCCTAACGGAGGAGAAACATATACGGTGGGTTCCTCTCAAGTTATCAAATGGCAAAAATACGGAACTTTGGGAGATGTAAATATTAAATATTCTACCGATGGGGGAACGACTTTTCCTAATACCATTGCTACGGTATTGGCCTCGGATTTAAACTATACCTGGTCACCTATCCCTGATGATATTACTGATACTGCAAGGATAAAAATTGAATTAGTAGATGACCCTGCAGGAGTGTTTGATACTTCCGATGCAGATTTTTATATCAAAGGCTCTTTATCCTTAACTGCTCCTAATGGAGGAGAAATATTCTATGTGGGGGACCCTACGGATATTAGCTGGACATATACAGGAACAATAGGGAATGTGGAGCTCCGTTACTCTACTGATGGAGGGGTAACTTTTCCTGATACAAAAGTAATCGTAAGTGGTATCGCTCCCGACAGTTCCCCTTACTCTTGGACTATTCCTGATGATATTAGCGGTAGCGTTCGGGTGAAAATTTTACTAGTAAGTGATCCTACTGTTAATGATATATCTGACGGCGATTTTTCTATAAAAGGAAATTTAGTCCTTACCGCTCCCAACGGAGGAGAGGAGTGGGAGGTAGAAACATACCAAAACATTACTTGGGACAGGTTAGGAGAGAGTTTAGGTTATGTAAAATTGGAATATTCTGTTAACGATGGTGCAGATGGTTATCCTTATTTGATTGCTGATAATGTAGATTCAGGGGAACTTTCCTATTCTTGGCTTATTCCTGATGCTATTGGAAATCAGGTAAAAGTAAAGATTACTTCTATGGATGACCCAGATATTAATGATACTTCCGATAACGTTTTCTCTATTAAGGGGAGATTTTCTTTATCTGCACCTACAGGAGGAGAAACCTGGTATGTAGGAACCCAGGAAAATATTAGTTGGACTACCTATGGTTCAATTGATAAAGTAAATCTCTATTATTCTACAGATGGAGGCGCAACTTATTCTTCCACAATTGCCACCGCTCTATCTAATACTGATGGGTACCTATGGACTATTCCCGATGCTATTGGGACGCAGACAAGAGTTAAAGTTGAGAATTATTACGACAGTTCTGTATATACTACTTCTCCTGGTGATTTTACTATTAAGGGAAGAGTAATAGTTACTGCTCCCAACGGAGGAGAAATTTGGCGGGTAGGAGAAACAAAGAATATCACTTGGGAAGCTTATGGAAGTATTGGCAATGTTGAAATTAGATACTCTACCGACGGAGGAACCACTTATCCTGATACTAATGTTATTACTCCCGCTGGCGGTGTTGCAGCAACTGATGGAAGTTTTGCCTGGACTGTTCCTGATGCGATTGGAACTAATCTAAAGGTGAAAATAATTAGTTTAGATGATTCAACTGTCTATGATGAATCAGATAATGTGTTTGAAATAAAAGGAACTCTTACTTTAACTGCCCCTGATGGGGGAGAGATATTCTATGTAGGAGATACTACAGATATTACTTGGACGAAGACAGGGACGTTAGGGAGCGTAGAACTAAGATATTCTACTGATGGAGGAGCTACTTATCCTGATGGCCAGGTGATCGCTACAGGGATTGATGCAGAGACTGGTACGCCTTATACTTGGACGATTCCCGATGCAATTGGAACTCAATTAAAAGTTAAGGTATTATTAACCAGTGATCCTACTGGAGTATACGATGAGTCCAATGATAATTTTACTATTAAAGGTAAGTTGCATCTCGATGCTCCCAACGGAGGAGAAATTTGGGAAGTGGCAAGCTCCCAGAATATTACCTGGACAAGGACCGGTTCAATTGCCTATGTAAAGTTAGAGTACTCTACAGATGGAGGAATTACCTATCCTAATTTAATTGTTGATTCTACAGATGCTGCAGTAGGTAGTTATACCTGGACAATCCCTGATGCAATAGGAACAGCTTTAAGAGTTAAAGTAACTGATACCTCAGATGCTACAGTTTATGATACCTCAGATGATAATTTCACAATTAAAGGAAAGTTGGTGCTTACTTATCCTAATGGAGGTGAAACTTTTATTGTAGGCTCAAGTTACGATATTACCTGGAATACTTATGGAACCATCCCTAAGGTGAATCTTTATTATTCCACCGATGGAGGGGGTAGCTATACTAGCACAATTACTACTGGTCTAGATAATACAGGAACTTATTCTTGGACTGTTCCAGATGCTATTGGAACTCAAACCAGAATTAAAGTAGAAAATTACGATGATTCCACTGTTTTTGATACCTCTGATGGAGATTTTACTATCAAAGGATCTATAACCGTAACTTCCCCTAACGGTGGAGAGGTTTGGATTGTTGATGATACTAAAAATATCACTTGGCAGAAAACAGGAAGCATTGGAAATGTTGAAATTAGGTATTCAGTGGATGGCGGGACTAATTATCCCGATACTCAGATAATTACTCCTACAGGAGGTGTTCCTAGCTCCGATCTCGCTTTTGCTTGGACTATTCCTGATGAGATTGGAGCAAATTTAAAGATTAAGATTACCAGTTTGGATTATCCTGATGTAGTTGATGAATCAGATAATGTGTTTGAAATTAAGGGTTCAATAGCCTTAACTGCTCCTAATGGAGGAGAAGCTTGGGAGATTGGTACTACCCAAGATATCACTTGGACAAAAACAGGGAGTATCGGAAATATAGAGATTACCTATTCTGACGATGGCGGGGCTACTTATCCTTATGTTATAGATACATCCGTAGATTCTAGTTTAGGAACATATTCCTGGACAATTCCTGATAACCCTACAACTAGTGCAAGAGTAAAAGTTACTTCTCTTTCTGATTCTAGTGTCTCTGATGCTTCCGACCTCAATTTCCGGATAAAGGGTGTTATTACTGTAACTGCTCCTAATGGAGGAGAAGTCTGGATTGTAGGGAGTACTCAGAATATTACTTGGGACATGGTAGGTTCAATCGAGTCCGTAAATATTGACTATTCCACAGATAGCGGAGATACCTTTCCTAATGTCATTGCTTCAGGAGTTTCTGCTACAAGTGGTTCTTATGCTTGGGATATTCCTGATGATGTAAGTACTACTGTGCGTGTAAGAGTGACAGATGCTAATGATGCTACAGTTACAGATTATTCCGACGCTGATTTTAGTATAAAGCCTTCTATAACCTTAACTTATCCTGTTGGAGGAGAAGTATTAGTAGTAGATTCCACTTATGATATAACTTGGTCTATGGTGGGAACAATTGCCAATATTAAGCTTGAGTATTCAACTGATGGGGGTTCAACTTATCCCTACACCATTATTAGCTCTACTCCTGCAGCAGCATTGAGTTATTCTTGGACTGTTCCTGATACAATTTCTAATACCTGTATGATGCGCATCTCCGATGCAGGAGATAGCACAGTAAACGATACCTCAGATGCTTACTTCAAAATCAGAGGAGATTTAACTGTAACCCAACCTAACGGAGGAGAGGCTTGGCAAATAAATACTACTCAAGATATCACCTGGACAAAAGTTGGTTCAATAGCTACAGTAAAACTAGAGTATTCTACCAATGCTTTCTCAGATGAGACAGAGACTTACCTTATCGCTTCTAGTGTAGATGCTTCTTTAGGAACATATTCTTGGACAATTCCAGATACTCCAAGTGCTAATTGTAAAGTGCGTATTACTGATGAGTCAGACTCTACAGTTTTTGATGTATCCAACGATCCTTTCAGCATTAAAGGGAGTTTATGGATAACCGCACCTAATGGAGGAGAAATTTGGATTGTAGATTCTACAGAAAATATTACCTGGGATAAGTTCGGTAATATTGCTACAGTAAAGTTAATGTATTCTACAGATGGAGGCAGTACTTATCCTTTGGAAAATACTATCGCTACCAATGTTGATGCATCTTTATTAAGTTATTCCTGGACAATTCCTGATGCAATTTCCGAGACAGTTAAAGTTAAGATTATCGATGAAGGCGATGAGACAGTTTTTGATGAGTCTGATAATGATTTCTCCATCAAAGGTTCTTTAACTATAACTTCTCCTAACGGAGGAGAAATCTGGATTGTAGGCGAGTCAAGGAATATTACTTGGGATAAAGCAGGTTCCATTGCTAATGTAAAACTTGAATATTCAACCAATGCCTTTGCTGATGAGACTGAAACTGTAGTAATTACTTCTTCAACTCCAGCTGGTGATTTAAGTTATGCTTGGACTGTTCCTGATGCAATAGATACTGATTTAAAAGTTCGTATAACTGATACCAATGATGCTACTGTAGTAGATACTTCAGATAATACTTTTGTTATTAAAGGTGCTTTACAACTAACTTCTCCTAATGGAGGAGAAGTCTGGATTGTAGGCGAGTCAAGGAATATTACTTGGAATAGAACAGGTAGTATTCCTTATGTAAAGCTAGAGTACTCCACTGATGGTGGTTCAACTTATCCTAATACTATTACTACTTCAACCGATGCTTCAACAGGAACCTATTCTTGGACTGTTCCTGATGCTGTTGGAACTCAACTAAGAGTAAGAGTAACTGATACCTCTGATTCTACTGTATATGATACCTCCGATGCCAATTTTGAAATAAAACCATCTTTAACTTTAACCGCTCCTAATGGAGGGGAAGTTTGGACAGTGGGAAGTGTTCAAGATATAACTTGGACAAAGACAGGGACGATTAGTACTGTGAAGTTGGAATACTCCACAAATGGATTCAGTGATGAAACTCAGACTGTTACAATTGCTACAGCAGTTGATGCAGAAGTAGGGACTCCTTACTCTTGGACTATTCCTGATGCTATCTCTAGCACAGTAAAGGTAAGGGTTACTAATGAAGCAGATACAGCTGTTTATGATATTTCCGATACTAACTTTAAGATCGTTGGAAGCTTAACTTTAACTGCTCCTAATGGAGGGGAAGAATGGATAGTTGGTAGCACCTATAGTATCACCTGGGATTTAGTTGGTTCAATTGCTGATGTAAAACTAGAGTATTCTACAGATTCTGGAGCCAGTTTTCCTAATGTTATTGTTTCTTCGACTCCTGCAGGAGGGTTAAGCTACAGTTGGACAATACCTGATGCTATATCAGATACAGTAAGAGTAAAGATATCTGATGCTACCGATGCTACTGTTTTTGATACTTCTGATGCTGACTTTAGTATTATAGGTGGTTTTAACATAACTCAACCTAACGGAGGAGAAGTTTGGACAGTGGGAGAATCAAGGGATATTACTTGGGATACATTTGGTACTGTTTCTGATGTTAAGTTAGAGTATTCTACAAATGGATTCAGTGATGAAACTCAGACCGTAGTGATTATCAATTCAGCTACCAACGGAGGAGCTTACTCTTGGACTGTTCCTGATGCAATATCTACAACTGTAAAGATAAGAGTCTCTGATGCTGCCGATTCTAGAGCTTTTGATACCTCAGATGGTAACTTCAAAATCAGAGGAGCCTTAACTGTAACTAGTCCCAATGGTGGAGAGATTTGGATTGTAGGTGATACTCATGATATTACTTGGGATGTGGTGGGTTCTATCTCTACAGTAAAATTACAGTATTCAACAAATGGATTCGCTGATGAGACCGAGACGGTAACTATTGCTACTGGAGTTGATGCTTCTTTAGGTTCACCTTATTCTTGGACAATTCCTGATGCTGTTTCTAGCACAGTTAAGGTAAGGGTAATTAATGAAGCTGACTCCACTGTTTATGATATCTCTAATGGTGATTTTTCCATAAAACCATCTTTAACTTTAACCGCTCCTAATGGAGGGGAAGTTTGGACAGTGGGAAGTGTTCAAGATATAACTTGGACAAAGACAGGGACGATTAGTACTGTTACGTTAGAATATTCAATCGATGGAGGAGCTACTTACTCAAATACCATTGCCACATTAGTAGATGCGACTACAGGAACTCCTTACTCTTGGACTATCCCTGATACAATAAGTTCCTCAGTAAAGGTGAAAATTACCAATGATGCGGATACCACAGTTTACGATACTTCGGATAGCAATTTTAAGATCGTGGGAAGTTTAACTTTAACCCAGCCTAATGGCGGAGAGGTCTGGATTGTTAACTCTTCCTACGATATTACATGGGATAGAGTAGGTAGTATTGCTAATGTAAAACTAGAGTATTCTACAGATTCTGGAGCCAGTTTTCCTGATGTTATTGTTTCCTCTACTGATGCCTCTCTTCTAGTATACAGTTGGACAATACCTGATGCTATATCAGATACAGTAAGAGTAAAGATATCTGATGCTTCTGATGCTACTGTTTTTGATACTTCTGATGCTGACTTTAGTATTATAGGTGGTTTTAACATAACTCAACCTAATGGAGGGGAAGTTTGGACAGTGGGAGAATCAAGGGATATTACTTGGGATACATTTGGTACTGTTTCTGATGTTAAGTTAGAGTATTCTACAAATGGATTCAGTGATGAAACTCAGACTGTAGTGATAATTAGTTCTACTACAAACACAGGTTCCTACTCTTGGACTGTTCCTGATGCAATATCTACAACTGTAAAGATAAGAGCTTCCGATGCTACCGATTCTAGAGCTTTTGATATCTCAGATGGTAACTTCAAAATCAGAGCAGGTTTAACTCTTACTAGTCCCAATGGAGGAGAATCTTATCTTGTAGGAACGACTCAAGATATAACTTGGACAAAGACAGGGACGATTAGTACTGTGAAATTAGTATACTCAACAGATGGTGGTAGCACTTATTCTAATACAATTGCTACAGCAGTTGATGCAGAAGTAGGGACTCCTTACGCTTGGACTATTCCTGATACTCTATCTACTACCTGTAAAGTCAGAGTTATTAATGAAGCGGACTCAACAGTTTATGATGATTCGGACAATAACTTTACTATCCATGGTGAACTTACTGTAACCGCACCTAACGGAGGAGAAATTTGGATCGTAGGAACAACTGAGAGTATCACCTGGACACAAGTGGGTTCTATTGCTAACGTGAAATTAGAGTACTCCACAGATAGTGGTTTAACCTATCCTAACCTTATTGTTTCTTCAACACCTTCTGACGGTTCCTATGCGTGGAACGTGCCTGATAGTATAGGTTCCACTATAAGGATAAAAGTTACTGATGTAGATAACACAGATGTTTTTGATGAGTCTGATAATGATTTCTCCATCAAAGGTTCTTTAACTATAACTTCTCCTAACGGAGGAGAAATCTGGATTGTAGGCGAGTCAAGGAATATTACTTGGGATAAAGCAGGTTCCATTG
>Ga0209410_1000742_pt1 | contig 15362 bp, 14 predicted proteins | sample Mar14436cmmetaG_FD_184135 | JGI IMG/M metagenome (GOLD analysis project Ga0209410, IMG submission 184135) | Marine hydrothermal vent microbial communities from Guaymas Basin, Gulf of California to study Microbial Dark Matter (Phase II) - Marker... ... | reverse complement strand
ATATGAGATAGTCGAGCAGCTTGGCTGGAGGATTCCAGACTGGATACTCATCCCAACAGGCTCTGCGTGTCTCCTAGCCGGGATCTGGAAGGGGCTTAAAGACTACTATGAACTGGGCTGGATAGATAATCTCCCAAGATTGGCGGCGATCCAGTCCACTGGAAACGCGCCGTTCGTGAGGGCGTTCAAGGAGGGGATGGATCCGATGAACATAGAGCCTTGGAGGAATCCGAGGACGGTCGCGACTGGATTAATGGATCCATATCCATGGGATGGAGATGCCGGTCTAATCGCCTTGAAGGAGACTGAGGGGGTGGCCGAGGCAGTTCCAGACGATCTAATCCTAGAGGCTCAGAAGCTCTTGGCGTCGATGGAGGGGGTGTTCGCCGAGCCATCTGGAGCGGCGGGCTTGGCCGGGGCCATGAAGCTCTTAGAGGATGGGATCATAGATCCGAGCGATGAGGTCGTGGTCCTCGTGACCGGCAGCGGCTTAAAGGATCTAGATATAGTTAAGAGTATGTTCGCTGAGCCTCCGACGATAGGTCCAAGCCTTGAGGAGTTTAGGAGGATGCTGAGTCGATTGGGCTGATCTCATCTTATCCTATCTAGCTCGGGCTTAACCTCCTTCAACCTATCCCAGAGCCTCTCCGCAGATCTCTGGGCGATCGCCTCAACCTCATCCTCATCTACGGTCAAGACCTTTCTATCTCTCATCAAGATCCTCCCATCAACTATAACCGTCTGGACATCATCTCCATCAACCGTGTTCACTAGATGTCCATAAACGGTCTCGGAGTTAAGCGGGGTTGGTAGGACATCGGGTTTTATGATGATTATATCCGCGAGCTTCCCGACCTCAAGCGAGCCAACCTCTCCCTCAACGCCATAGAGTTCGGCGCCCCTTATGGTCGCCATCTCCAAGACCTGTAGCGGCGTCATCACCCTAGGATCTCGATTATGGACCTTGTGGAGTAGGTAGGCTGCACGTATATTCTCGAATCCATCGAAGATGTATCCATCGTTTCCCAGCCCTACCCTGATCCCCATATCGATCATCTTTGGAATGGCCGCGACCCCGACCGCATTCAACATATTGCTCATCGGGTTATGAGCGACGTTCGTCCCAGTCTCGGCCAAGATCTTCAACTCATCATCGTTTAGGTGGACGCAGTGAGCCAAGACCACATCCCTCCCAAGAAATCCCAAATCTCTGAGCCTCTCAACCGTCCGCTTCCCATACCTCTCCAAGTTATGATAGACATCGACCAAGCCCTCGGATGCATGCATGGTTATCGGGACCTTCAGCTCATCAGCCTTCTTCCTGACGAGCTTGAGGAGGTCGTCGGATACGGTGAAGCTCGCATGTAAGCATAGCATTCCTCTGACCCTCCCCTTATCCCCGACTTTCTCAATGTATCTGATGCACTCCTTAACCCCCCTCTCACCCTCCTCCCTACTATGCCTCTCCGTGGCCTCGAATGAGATGAAGCCTCTAATCCCGATCCTCTCCACCGCCTCACCGATCCTATCCAAGACGCCCTCGATGGAGTTTGGGCCGGAGTAGGTGTCGGCGAATAGGGTCGTCCCAGTCTTCAAGAACTCTAGGCATCCTACTAAGGCGCTCGCGTATGCGTCGTCGTGGGTTAATGCCTCATCGACAGGCCACCAAATCCATTGGAGGTTCTGCATGAAGTCTGTTGGAGGCTTGATCTTGGCGAAGAGTGGAGCTCCTCTAAGGAGCATTCCATAGAGATGGGTGTGGGAGCAGATCAATCCGGGCATAACTATGCATCCTTTAGCATCTATCTCCTCATCCGCCCTCACTCCCGAGAACTCCGACATCCTCCCGATCTTGCTTATCTTTCGACCCTCGACCAATATCCCCCCATCCTCGATTATCCTCCGCTCTCGATCCATCGTGACGAGCAAACCATTCTTGATCAAGATGCTATCCACATTAAACACCTCGATAACTAAGATGGTATCGATCGTAAATAAGCGATTTGAAAAATCTTAAATTTGAGGGGAGCTGAGACCGTGAGGGTGTCATTGAATGCCGTATATCTATGCTGATCCATCGAGGTGCACTGGATGCGAGATATGCGTCTTAACGTGCTCATTCACATACTTTAAAGTCCTAAATCCGAGGAAGGCGAGGTTAAGGGTCGTCAGAAAGGAGCCTGCAATAGATCTAGTGATCGCCTGCAGGAATTGTGAGAGGGCGCCTTGCATGGATGCATGCCCAAATGAGGCAATCAAGAGAACATCTAAAGGGATTATTGTGATAGATGAGGAGAGATGCGATGGATGTGGGAGATGCGTCGAGGCATGTCCTCTAGACGCGATCCACATACCACCTGAAGGGAGGGCTCCGATAAAATGCGTGGCCTGTGGAGCATGTGTTCAAGCATGTCCCGTGGGGTGTCTCAAGATGGCCTATAGCTTTGAGGAGGCATATGAGAAGAGGAGGAATTATGCCGAGAGGCTTGAGGAGATAATCTTGAGCTTGAGAGGCCGTTAACCAAGAATTTTGAAAAATTCTTGGCTCAAAGAGGGAAATGGATTTTATATGGAGGAGTTCATCGACTTATTCGGCATGCGATACAAGGGTTATGCTGGGAGGATTCTCCGGATAGATCTAACGAATGAGAAGGTTAAGGTCGAGAGTTTCCCGGAGAGTCTCGCGGAAAAATATCTCGGGGGGTCTGGAATATGCGCAAGAATACTCTACGACCTGATCAAACCCGGAATAGATCCACTCAGCCCAGAGAACGTCTTGATGTTCGCGACTGGACCGCTGACCGGAACCCTCTTCCCCCAAGCATGTAGATATACGGTTGCGGCCAAGTCTCCATTAACGGGTATTTGGGGCGAGTCTCATGCGGCTGGACACTGGGCTCCAGAGCTGAAGTTCGCGGGCTACGATGCTATATTATTTCTTGGGAGGGCGTCCAAGCCCGTATATCTCTGGATAGATGACGATGAGGTCGAGATCAAGGATGCTGGGGAGATCTGGGGGAGAACGGTCCTAGAGACCGACGATATCCTAAGAGAAGAACATGGAGAAGATGTTAAGATTGCTTGCATAGGCCCCGCTGGAGAGAACTTGGTGAGATATGCGGCGATAATGAATGATAGGTATAGGGCTGCTGCGAGATCTGGGATGGGGGCTGTCATGGGGAGCAAGAACCTAAAGGCTATAGCGGTCAGAGGCTCACGGGACATCGAGGTCGCGGACCCAGACGCATACATGGAGCACGTTAGGAAGTGGCATCGAAAGATGCTCAGCCACCCATTCATGCCCGATAGGGCCAAGTATGGGACCACAAATCTGATCGAGCTCATGCAGAAGATCGGGAGGCTCCCAACCTACAACCTCCGTCAAGGGGTCTTCGACGAATACTATAAGATCGGCGGCGAGATCATCTACAGGAAATATCTCGTTAAGCCTGTTGCCGACTTCGCATGCCTCCAGAGATGTGGGAGATACACGGCGGTCTATAATGAGCCCTATAGATGTATGGGCGGCGGCCCTGAGTATGAGACTCTGTGCTCCTTGGGATCGAGGTGCGGGGTATCGAATATCGAGGCGATCCTCTATGGGAATTGGCTCTGTAACAATCTGGGACTTGACTCGGTCTCCGCCGGCGGAACGATCTCATGGGCGATGGAATGCTATGAGCTTGGCCTGATATCGAGGGATGAGCTAGATGGACTCGACCTAAGATTCGGTAACGAGGAGGCGATGATCGAGCTACTCATAAAGATCGCGTATAGGAGGGGGGTTGGAGATCTATTGGCGGAGGGGAGCTGGAGGGCTGCGAAGAAGATAGGCAGGGGAACTGAGAGATACGTGATGCATGTCAAGGGTCAGGAGATAGCGTCGCAGGAGCCTAGAGCTCAGAAGTCCATGGGTCTGGCCATAGCCACGGCCGCGAGAGGGGCGGATCACCTCTATGGTTTCCCGGTCTTGGACGAGGTCGGTTTCGAGAAGGAGATTAGGGAGAGATTTGGGGAGGAGTATCTCCCCGAGATCGCCGATAGGCTGAATCCAAAGTATAAGGGATTCATGGTCAAGGAATGCGAGGACTATATGGCCGTGGTAGAGGCGGCTGGGGTATGCAAGTATGGAACCCAGATCCCCCCAGTCTTCTACTACCCGGATATAGTGGATGCGCTTAGGGTCACATGCGGGATGGATGTAGACGTTAGGGAGCTGAGGTTGATCGGTGAGAGGATAGTGAACCTGAATCGAGCATTCAACATCAGGGAGGGGATAAGCAGGAAGGACGACACCCTACCCGAGCGGCTGACGAAGGTTCCAGCACCCCTAGGGCCAGCCAAGGGCCATGTCGTTGAACTTGATCAGATGCTCGACGAATACTATCGATGTAGGGGATGGGATCTAGAGACCGGTAAGCCGACCTATGAGAAATTGGTCTCACTCGGATTGGAAGATGTTGCAGAGGATCTATTGAGGAGGGGATTGATAAGAAGGGGAAGGCCCGGGAGCATAAAGTCGATATGATCTTCAAGGTTTCGGGCCCACCGCTTCTCAAACACATTCTCCGCCTCTCAATCGAGTATACTCCATCTATCATTTAGTCGACTTCACGAGCTTATTCTCGCCTTAGGACGAACTCAAATGACCCATGCCTAGATCCAATCAATTTCTATCACATCCACCACAATCTCTAACAGAGGTCTTCTCGAAGGCTTGGTGGTCGCGTGTTTAGCCTAAAAAGAAATCATTAATTTATCGCCATATAGTTGGTGGATTGGGTTGAGGCGGAAGAAGATCATAGGCCATGGGACTTGGCTGGATAAGGTCGCGTATGAGCTGGTTGAGAGGGAGAAGAGGCTTGGGAGGAGCCTAGATCTGATCAGGACTGAGAGCGGGCTGGGAGCCTCTGGGATACCCCATGTAGGTAGCATGGCGGACGCGGTTAGGGCTTATGGTGTAACCATGGCCTTGAGGGAGCTTGGATACAACTCCGAGCTGATAGCGTTCAGCGACGATATGGATGGCTTGAGGAAGGTTCCAGAGGGTTTGCCGAGCTGGCTTGAAGACCACCTCCTAGAGCCCGTCTCCTCGATCCCAGATCCACTAGGATGCCATAAAAGCTACTCCGAGCACATGAGCGGGATGCTTAAGGACGCCCTCGAGCGAGCCGGAATCGAATGCACCTTCATGTCTGGTAGGGAGGTCTACGCCTCTGGGAAGTTGGCCGACGAGATCCATGAGATATTGTTGAATTGGAGGAGGATAGGCGAGGCGATCAAGGAGTTAACGGGCCAAGAGAAGTTCACGAAAGTCCTACCATACTTCCCGGTCTGCAAGAACTGTGGAAAGATATACACGACTCAAGCATATCGATATGATCCTAAGCGGCGGGTGGTCGAGTATAGGTGTGTTGGGGCGGAGGTCAGGGGCAGGTGGTTTGATGGATGCGGATATGAGGGTGAGGCGGATATAACGAGAGATGATGGCAAGCTCGCTTGGAAGGTTGAGTTCGCGGCGAGGTGGAGGAGGCTTGACATAAGGTTTGAGGCGTATGGCAAGGATATAGCCGACTCGGTGAAGGTGAATGATTGGGTCTCTAAGAATATCTTGGGATATGAGCCTCCCCTACACGTCAGGTATGAGATGTTCTTGGATAAGTCTGGTAGGAAGATCTCGAAGTCCCTTGGAAACGTCTTCACCCCACAGCTCTGGTATAGGTATGGAACCCCTCAAAGCCTCCTACTCCTACTCTTCAAGCGGATAGTTGGGACGAGGATCCTAACACTTGAGACCATTCCGAGGCTTATGGACGAATTCGACTACCTCGAAGACGTATATTTTGGAAGGGTTAGGATCGGGAACGAGTTTGAGCGGGAGAGGCTTAAAGGACTATACCTGTACTCAAACCTCTTAAAACCGCCGGAGAGGCCATCGCCCCACATCCCATACTCCTTGATAGTCGAATTGGCCTTAATCGCGCCCGAGGATAAGAGGCTCGACTTCATAGTCGATAGGCTTAGAAAATATGGATATGAGATAGATGAGAGGGCCTTACGGAAGATCAGGCTCGCGGTAAACTATGCCCTCGACATGGGAGCCGTTGAGAGAAAGCCTGTTGAGCTAACATGGGCTGAGAGGGAGGCCGTAAAGGATCTAGCCGAGAGGATTAAGGCGGCTGAAAGCCCTGAGGAGGTTCAGTCGGCGATCTTCGAGGCCGCGAGAAGCCATGGAATTGAGGTGAAGAACTTCTTCAAGAAACTCTATCTAATGTTCTTGGGAAGGGATCGCGGGCCTAGGCTTGGGCCATATCTATGGGATCTCGGTAAGGAGCGAGCCGTAAAGATTCTTGAAGAGCATGTTGGAGGATAGGTTGTCTCAAGGATCTCCCTTCTAGCGAGTGCCGGTTCATCACCAAATCAGCTTCAGAATTATAAATTGGATCATGGCCGCCGGGATCACGTATTTCCACATCCCGCTCAAGACCTGATCTATCCTGAACCTTGCGAAGAGGGTCTTCAAATATCCCAGTAGGAGTAGGCATGCGAACATCTTCGCCAAGAAGATTATGATCGGTGGAATGATCCAAACTTGCTGAGGCCCTCCAAGATATAGGTCTGCGAGGATCGTCGAGGCCAATACGAGCTCGACATCCCTTCCAAGCCTGATCAATGCAAGCCTCCTGCCCGTGAACTCGACGTTCCATCCAGCGACTATCTCGGTCTCCGCCTCAGGGATGTCGAATGGGAGTAGTTCGAGCTCGGCGAGTAGGCAGATTACGAGGACCCCGAATCCTATCGGTTGAATCCAGAGCCCCCAAGCATTGTTTTGAGCCTGCCAAGCTGAGATCTTAGATATTGAGAGGCTTGAGGCTGGGATCGCTGGCCCGAATAATGCGAGCAAGAATGGTATCTCATAGCCTAGGAGCTGGGTTGCGGCCCTAACTCCCCCAACCATGCTGAAGACGCTTCCAGAGAGGAATCCGCCGAGGAAGACCATGATGGTGAGCATCGTGAAGATGAAGGCCAAGAAGATCAGATCCCCCTCAAATGAGATCAATGCTCGATGGCCCGCCATCGGGAGGATGAAGAGGGCGGTTAATGGAAGTGCAAGGCATAGGAGCGGCGTAAGTGTGAAGTAGGTTCTCTCGGCGAAGGCTGGAACTATATCCTCCTTTCCCAGTAGCTTTACGAAGTCGGCGAATGGCTGGAGGATTCCGCCGCGTCCGGTGTAGGTGGGCCCCATCCTATTCTGAATCCTAGCGACAAATTTTCTCAAGACCCACTCCGAGAAGAATGCGAGGCAGATTATGAACAGGAATCCGGGGAATATCAAGAGCTGTAGGATGAAACTCAACGCTTCCGATACCATTCCCTCCCATACCTCCTAAGCATGTCTAGGGTCCAGACCTTGGCCTCCCTCTTCTCCTTGTCGATCACCAAGACCCTGTCCATGCAGGCGAAGCATGGATCTATCCCAGCCAAGACTATTGGGACATCGGCTATATAGCCTCCGACAAGCATCTTGCAGAGGGATGGGATGTTTGCGAGGGTCGGCGTCCTAATCTTACACCTCTCAGGCTTATCGGTCCCGTTGGATCTGATATAGTATAGGAGTTCGCCTCTCGGTGCCTCGACCCTTGAGAGGGCTTCGGCTGGAGGGATCCTAGGCTTCACCCTAACCCTTATCTCCCCATCCGGCATCCTCTTCAAAGCCTCCCTAATTATATGTATAGACTCTACCACCTCCCTCCCCCTCACCATTATCCTCGCGAAGCAGTCGCATCCATCCTCAACTATAACGTTGAATGGGATCTCATCGTAAGCGGCGTATGGGTCATCCGCCCTCACATCCCTCTTAACACCGCTTGCTCTAACGGTTGGACCAACGGCTCCATACTTTATCGCATCGGATTTACTTAAGATCCCAACGTCGACCGTCCGCTTTAGAACTGTCTGCTCCTTCCCGATCATCTTCAGATATTCTTTCGTCCTATCTTCAAGCACCTTCAATCCCTTCAATATCTTATGGATCCTCTCATCGTTTAGATCTCTCCTAACACCCCCGATTGTATTCGTCGCATAATTCACCCTATTTCCGGAGACTATCTCGAGCAAGTCCATGACGACCTCCCTATCCCTCCAAACATACATGAAGAGCGTATCGAACCCAATCTCATGCGCGGCGATTCCCAGCCAGAGGAGATGGCTGTGGATCCTCTCAAGCTCCGCCACAACGACTCGGATGAATCTACTCCTCGGAGGAGGCTCTATTCCCAAGAGCTCTTCGACTCCCTGAACATAACAAGTTGTGTGGGCGTCTGAGCATATTCCGCAGACTCTCTCGGAGAGGTATAAGCCTTGTAGATAGGTTCTGTTCTCCATAGCCTTCTCAATCCCTCGATGGATATAGCCTATCCTAACCCTGACATCGACCACATGTTCTCCCTCGGTCTCTAGGATGAATCTTTCAGGCTCCTTCAGGGCTGGATGCTGTGGGCCGATGATAACCTTAATCGTCGAGCCGCTCACCTTCTTTCACCACCTTTCTCAAGAATCTCCCTTATCTCCTCCAAGCTCACATCCTTCCTCAATGGATAAACCCCCTCAGGCCAATTATCTGGGAGGAGTAGACGTGATAGATCTGGATTGCCCTCGAACACGACTCCCAATAGGTCGTGGACTTCTCGCTCATAAATTCCGGCGGATGGATAGAGATCTACGATCGTCGTGATCTTGGGGTCTTCCTTGGGAATCTTGGTCTTTATCGAGAGCTCTATCGCATTCCGGTAGGCTATGTGATAGATGAGCCTCATCTCCTCTCCCAAATCCTCTCCAGTTATGGTTGAGATGTGATCGAATCCAAGTTCATCCCTAGCATACCGCAAAACCTCCTTAAGATCTTTCGCGTCTGTTTCAGCGAATATCCTCCTCAATCTCTTGACGGCCATGTTCTTAACCTTATCTCCAAACCTCTCCTTAATTCTCTCCAAGATCTCCTCCTCCTTACCCATTTCCCCCCTCCTCCATCTTCTTAAGGAGCTTCACAAATCCATCTATTATCGCCTCAGGTCTAGGAGGGCATCCGGGAACATACACGTCGACTGGAAAGAGCTTATCCACTCCTCCGATCACGTTGTAGCAGTCCCAGAACGGCGCCCCACTCACGGCGCAAGTCCCTATCGCTATTACATACTTCGGCTCAGGCATCTGCTCGTATATCCTGAGAAGCCTATCCTTTGTCTGGTTCGTCACGGGACCTGTAACGGCCAAGATATCCGCATGTCTGGGGCTCCCCTTCAATAGGATGCCGAACCTCTCAACGTCGTATTTCGGCGTTAGGGCGGCTAAGAGCTCTATGTCACATCCATTACATCCACCGGTGTTGAAGTGGATTATCCAAGGCGACTTTCTCCTCGCCCACCTTAAGAGCCCTAACCCAGCCGTAAGAATCACCTCTTAATCGTAAGGATTAGAGATGTAAGGGCTATTAAAGCATATCAGCGAGTTATTTGACCTTGAGAGGAAAGGGGTGCTTGGAGAAAGCCGTTAGGAGCCTTGAAGTGGCTCGCATGAGTTAATCCCCTCTTGATCAATTCATAGGAGCGGATGTTGAGGAATCTAGGAGAATCTCGGATTGTAAAAATACTATTGCAGATCTCGTGTGTAATCGCCTAGAAAGTTGGAGTATCCGTAGGAGGTTGACGCCGAGAGGTTACGGAAAACTTAAATAGAATCTAGATCAAGAAGTGGCAATAAACTGGAGTCGTAAAGGGAAATGAGTGAATTGGTTAAGATTGGGGAGCTATCGCCGCGTTCACGCGGCATAAATCTCGTGGCGAAGGTTGTTAGTAAGTCTCCGGAGAGAACAGTCACCTCCCAATATGATCAGAGCGAGCATAGGCTCAGCGAGTTACTGATAGCCGATGAGACAGGTGCGATAAACCTAGTCCTATGGGATGATAAGATAGACCTCGTTAATGAGGGCGATGTGGTGAAGGTGACGAACGGCTTCATCAAATTGTTTAGGGGGAGGATGCAGCTAAACCTAGGAAGATATGGAAATATCGAGGTCTCCGACGCCGAGCTCGGCGAGCTAAACCTAGACAATAACCTCTCCGAGAACCCCGTTAGCTACGGTGGGTTTGGAGGCCGCAGGCCTAGGGGCTTTAGAAGGCGTAGATAACTCGGTTAAGCTCCTCAGAAGAATGGTTGAAGCAAACCAGGCTAATACTCACAGCCTATAATCCAAAATATCCCGATCTCATCCAACTATATCACTTATATATGGGGTTAAGAAAAGATTTGACTGAGCTTGATTTTGAGCGAGGAGAAGCGGGATTTTGAGATCATAGTTGTGGCCCCTCCAAAGCCCAAGTTCGAGCTGTCTAGGGATAAGATCGAGGCCCTAAACGAGCTGCTGGACTCGATGGGCTGGGATAAGAGGAGGTTTAAGCGGTATGTCAACGCGGCTCTAAGGCTTAGGAAGATCGAGAGGGAGGCCGGTAGAAGCTACCTATCTATCCTGAGATCCTATAGGAAGCTTAGTAGCGAGGAGGTCAAGCTCAAGTATTCGATAGAGCAGCTCATGGAGAAGCGGAGGAGGATCGAGGAGGATCTAAAGCTCTACATGGACCAATATCAGCTAACCTTAGACCTCGTTCAAAGCATCTCCAAGCTCGTCTCAGCATTGAGGGAGAGGGGATTAGATCTAGAAGACCTGAGATCCACGCTGAACGCCCTAGAATCCTTGAAGAAGCTGGGATATGATCCATCTAAAATCTTAAAGGAGCTGAAGGAGCATGAAGACCTCGTCGGAGAAGTCGAGGATCTAAGGCGTAGGATAGGCGAGCTTAGATTCGAGATCGAGGGATTGGAGCAGAGAAGATTAGCTCTCCTAGATGAGATCCGGAGAATTCATGGGGTTGAAGGAGGTCTTAATGAAATCAGGGAGGAGCTTGAGAAGCTGAGGAGGAAGAGGGATGAGATGGAACATGAGATAGAGGAACGGAGATTAGAACTCGAATCTGTGAAGAAAAGGTTGGAGGAGCTCATGGGGTTCGAGGCGACCATAGACGAGTTGAGGGAGACCGTTGATAGGCTGAGAGCGGAGGTCGAGAACCTCAGGGAGGAAGAATCGAGGCTTAGATCGGAGATAGCCGAGCTACTTGGGGTGAGGGCTGAGGCCGAGGAGATCTCAAATGGGTTGAAGGCGGCGAAAGAGGAGCTTGAAAAGCTTGAGAAGGTTATCGAGAGCAGGAGGAGTTATGTCGAGCTGATCGAGGGAGAAGACGATGCAGCCTACGCGATCCTAAAGATATTCTCCGATCCAGGTGGGGTTGAGGCTGAGGATTTAGAAGCCTTAGCCGAGCAGCTTGAGAACCTCGCTAAGGTTAAGAGGGGTGAGATCTCGGTGCTCAGACCGCTTGAGCCGCATCTACTAGATAGGGTTAGGCAGTCGATAATCAACTTCATAATGCCCTATGTTAAGAAGGAGTTTGTGCCGAGGAAGGCCTTCGAAAGGATTGAGGCTGAGCTTAAGAGGCTGAGTGAGAGGAGGACCGCACTTGAGGCGGAGATAGAGTCGCTTAGAAAGGCGCTTAGGTCGAAGACGGAGGAGAAGACGGAGCTATTTCAGGCGATGGAGGTTGAGGCCATCTCCCCGACGAACGAGGTGATAAAGCCTAAGACAATAGGGAAGGGGATAAGGGTCAAGGTCATCTGCCCAAACTGTGGAGCCGTGGTGATAACTAGGATACCGACGGTCGAAGAGCTTGAAGAATTGCGGTCGAAAGAATACAAGCTTAGGTTTACGTGTGGAGCGTGCGGTAAATCATTTCAGATAAAGCCGGAGATAGTCCTCAAGAAGATTAGGAGGTAGCTTGAGGTGGATACGGGGGAAGATGTCAATCCAATCATAAGAATGTTGGGCTGGAGGGTTAGGAGGCTGAGCTTGAAGGAGGTTCAGGAGGTCTTAGCGGCGCTAGCATCGATCGAGGACCATGTGTTCACCCTAACCGATCTGATAGAGATGCTTCCACAAGAGATTAGGAAGGATAGGCGGAAGCGGAGGAGCGTTGGAAACCTACTCCAACATCTGGTCGAGCTCGGATACCTGTCGAAGCCGAGTGAGAGAAAGTGGATGAAAAATTATCCAACCCTCAGCCACTACTTGACTCAGCAGCTCCTCGACCTCTCCTCCCTTGAGAGGACGCCGCCCCGCCCCGCCTATGAGAAGAAGATAGTCTCTCATCGCGAGAAGCCTCGGAAGAGTGGGAGGGTCTTCTCACCACGATGACCCCCTCCCAGTCAGGCGGTATCTCGACGAACCTCCACTCCTTGCTCAGAAACCTGGCGGCGAGGATGGGCTTGGGCCTAATCTCCTCCCCACATCTAGGGCATTTGACGACGAACCTCCTACAGAATTCGAGCAGCCTCCTAACCTGAGCCTCATTCAACGCTATGTAAGACTTGTTGCTCGACTTAACCTCGATCGCTAGGAGCTCGCCGTCATCCACGGCGATTATATCGGGTTTTGGAAGCTTTCCGGCGCCGCTTCCAGGAGTTCTCACGGCATAGAATCCGGGCTTATCCCTCGAGGTGAACTTCTTGACGAGATAGTATTCTCCCTCATATCCCATCCTAGCCTTATAGCGTGGCGAGGCGGGGTTCTTAGGCCTCTTAGGCATGGTAAAACTATACCTCAGCCTAGATTTAACGTGAGCTGAGCCAAGGGCTGCGCGGTAGTATTCTGGAAATCCTTTTGAGATCCACAGATCTTGGAAGAGAGGGATGAGGGAGGGATTGAGCCCAATCGTGAAGAGGAAGCATAGAGGGCTCGTGATAGCCAGGGTTGGGAGGGGATTCTCGAGGAGAGAGCTTGAAGAGGTAGGTCTCAGTATTAGGGAGGCGAGGAAGCTGGGAATATACGTGGATGTTCGGAGAAGTAGTTTAAGGGATGAGAACGTGAAGATCTTGAAAGAATTCTTGGAAAAGATTAGGGGAGGTCAGCCGTAGAGCTTCTCAGCGGCCTCCTCCAATCCAAGTTCTAGGAGCTTCTCCCTCGTCGGCCAGCCCCGCTCATCCCATCCCCTAAGCCTATAATAGCTTCTCAAGAGCTCCATGAACCTCTCCCTATCGACTCTAAATCCCTTGGTCTCTCCCTCTGGAACCGGGTCCTCGAAGTCTCTAGCCGGCAGAGAATCATCTTTTACATCTATCCTCTTTCTTAGGATCGCGATGACTCTTGTCAGGTTCCAAACTCTCTCAGAGCATAGGAGTAGGTCGTCCAAGCTAAACTCCCTCCCAACCACGGCCGAGTATGCCTCGGCGTAGAGGCTTGGATCTACTTTGAGCCCAACCCATGGGAACCTGCAGACCCCGAGCATGTCGAATAACGGCCTTAGATGTTGGAGGTAGATCACCCTCCTCGCCTTATCCTCCCCATAATCGTCTCTCCCAACCTCGACATCATAGGTTATCGCCCAAGACCTATTATGATGAGCGCCTATATCGCATGTAGCGTAGCTTAGGGCCATGGCCGGGGCGGCTCGATGATCGTATGCGCTTATCTCAAGCCCCTTGACATGCATGGCGAACCTCTCAGATCCCTGACTCACGTATCTTGAGAGCTCTCTAACCCCTAAGGCCATAAGATTTCCAAAACCCTTCCTCTCGGCGATGAGCTTGATCAGCCTGTATACGGCCTCCGCATCGCCCCACTTAACCTCGAATCCCACGCGCTCCTCATCCAAGATTCCACGCTGAAAACACTCCATGACGAACGCTATGACTGAGCCTGTTGAGATCGTGTCTAGGCCATAGTAGTCGCAGAGATAGTTCGCCTTCGCGATCGCCTCCAAATCTCCAAGTCCAAGGTTAGGTCCGAGCATGGCGAAGTTCTCATAGTCAACGGTAACGTGGCCGTCTTCAACCGATATCGTGTGGCCGCAGGGCATCATACAGTTCGCACAGCTAGACGTATATTCCTCGACCCTATGGACCGCCTCTCCCCCAAACCTCTCCACTCCATCGAATCTAGTGTATTGGAAGTTCTTGGTCGGCAGGGCCTCGGCCTCATTAGACCACTCGATTATGGACATGGTGCCATACCTCTTCCAATTCTCGTAGAGCGTGCTTCCAAATATCTGATCTCTAAGCCTATCCACAACTTCTGCAAGCCTCTCTGGATCAGCTACTTTCACCTCCTTCTCCCCCTTGGCAACGATCGCCTTCAACTTCTTACTCCCCATCACGGCTCCCATGCCAGTTCTCCCGGCCTGCGCATGCCTCCTAAGCTTGAGATCCCAGTCCACGTTTATGCACGCGAAGTTCACCAGCTTCTCTCCAGCAATCCCTATAGTGGCTATCGAGCAGTCTCCATGAATCTCCCTAAGCTTTCTATCGGCGTCCCTTGAATGGAGGCCCCATAGACCTTCGGCGGACTCGACCCCAACCCTACCGTCCTCGACCAATAGATAGCATGGTTCTTGAGATGCTCCTCTAATCACGAGCGCATCTATCCCAGCCTTTCTCATCATAGATCCTAGGTGTCCGCCTACAATGCTATCTCCATAGATCCCGGTTAGAGGGCTTATCGCCGCGAAGATCGTCTTAGATCCACCCTTGAAGATCGTGCCGTCTAATGGCCCGGTCGCGACTACTAGGACGTTTGACGGGTGGTTTCCATGGACTATCTGATCGAGGTTCTTGAAGATGAGGTATGCGGCCCACCCCCTCCCACCGATATACTTGAACGCCAATTCCTCGTCCACATCGACGACCTCGACCTGCTCATCCGTTAAATTCACATACGCTATCCTCCCATACCCTAACATCGAGCATAACTCTCCTCATGACGGCCTTAAACTTTTAGAGCTGTCTGAGGAAATCCGTTAATAACTTCTGCTCCCTATGGTATCTCAAGACCCTGCTCCCCTCCAAGACCGTGAGTGGGAGGTCTATGATCTTCCCGAGTTCGGCCAATACCTCGTCAAGTGAATCCGATCTAAATCTCCTAAACTTCATCGCCCTCCTACAAATCTCCCTAAACCTCCAAACCCCAAGCGGTATCCAGCCCTCATAGATCTCAGCTATCGCTATGGCCGACGCCTGCCTCCTAATCTCCGAGAGCTTTTCGAGGACTGGAAGCCTTAGGGCATGATATGCTCCGCCGACCTCTTCCGGATATCGATCTGGATCTCCCGGAAGCTCCGAGTCATGGTAGATCTTCATCCCACCACCCCTATACCAGACCTCGAATACCTCGAACATCCATGGCCCTGGAATCAATAGGACTGTAACCCTATTGTAGTGGGCCTCATATTGATAGAGCTCATACATGTTTATCCAATCATACTCCC
>Ga0209410_1000738_pt1 | contig 15399 bp, 15 predicted proteins | sample Mar14436cmmetaG_FD_184135 | JGI IMG/M metagenome (GOLD analysis project Ga0209410, IMG submission 184135) | Marine hydrothermal vent microbial communities from Guaymas Basin, Gulf of California to study Microbial Dark Matter (Phase II) - Marker... ... | reverse complement strand
AGATTTATTGGCCTTGAGTGATAAACTTAAAACCCATTTTTAGAGTTCATAAATTATTTAATTATTTTTGTATAACCCGAGTTTAAGGTCGGATACGGAATGCTCGTTAGGTCAATTGATATAGACATTCTCATCAAAAAGACTATAGAGGATGTTTTAGCCGATCTTTTTGGTGAGGAGGCTTTAAAAAGTATGCTCCATTTTATAGAGACTACCTACTCTTTCCGGTGGGAGGACGTTTCAAGGTTTTCTGAAGCCTTTGACGAGGCCTTAAGAGCCATTTTCGGCGAAGGATCAACGATAATTGAGTGTCTAATTCTCGAAAGGTTGTGTCTCAGGCTAAAACTAAAAATGAAACCGAAGGGAGATTACAAGTTTTCGGACTGCATAAAAGAGATGAGAGGCCTGAGGAATCTCAGCGGCACACGTTAAACCCACCTTACAGCCTCGACCTTTTAAGCCTCAGAAAGATAAGTATACTAGGGTGCAACTGGAAAAGAGGGTGGAGGAACCTCCAGATGGGCAGGATGAGCCCTTTCAAGACCCTTATATCCCGTGAGGAGGCCTTAAATATTGCCCTGAGCTCCGTGAAGCCTGTTGAGGAAACCGATCTCATTCTGATAGAAGAGTCTTTACATAGGGTTTTGGCCGAGGATGTTAAGTCAGATAGGGATGTTCCCCCCTTCGACAGAGCGGCCATGGACGGTTACGCCGTGAGAGCTGAGGACACTTATGGAGCCTCGGACTTAACGCCGAGAACTCTGAGGCTCGTCGGAGCGTTGCATGCTGGAGAGTCAACCGACACCCCTGTAAAGAGGGGTGAATGCATCCGCATAGCCACTGGATGCCCGATCCCTCCTGGCGCGGACTCCGTTGTGATGGTTGAGTTCACCGAAGAGAAGGGACGCGAAGTCTCCGTTCACAGGGCGGTGTATCCCGGAGCCAACATAGCTCGGAGAGGAGAGGACATAAAGAAGGGCGAGGTGGTCTTAGAAAGAGGAACGTTCTTAACTCCCGCGAAGATCGGGGTTCTAGCGGCCTTGGGTCGGAGAAGAGTACTGGTGTATCGGAGGCCTCGAGTCGCCGTCATCCCGACTGGAGCTGAGGTCTGCGAGGTCGGCTCTGAACTCAAGGAGGGCCAAGTTTACGATGTGAACTCATACACGTTGTCGGCGGTTCTCCAAGAGAACGGAGCCTCAGTGACGAGGGCCCCCATAATCCCGGACTCGCTTGAGGAGTTGAGGTCGGCCCTCAAGCGTTTCCTAGATCACGACCTCATCGTTTTCTCTGGTGGAAGCTCTGTTGGGGAGAGGGACCTCCTAGTTAAGGTTGTGGAGGAGTCTGGGAAGGTTCTCTTCCACGGAGTCCAGATAAAGCCGGGGAAACCGACGCTCTTCGGACTCGTAGATGGTAAACCGGTCTTCGGGATGCCCGGTTATCCCACCTCCTGCCTGAGCAACGCTTACCTCTTCTTGGTTCCCGTTGTCCGTAAGATGGCTAGGCTTCCACCGAAGAAACCTAGAACCGTCAAGGCTAAGATGGCTAAGAGGGTGGTCTCGGCCTCCGGTAGGGAGCAGTTCCTCCCGGTTAGGCTGGTAGGTGGGGAGGCACGCCCCGTCTTCAAGAAGTCTGGGGATATAACTAGCTTGGCGGACGCCGACGGATATGTAGTTCTACCCGTAAACGTAGATGTGGTGGAGGAGGGAGAAGAGGTCACGGTGACCCTCTTTGAGTACACCCTTTCTGTATGAGGCGTAAACTCTAGGGTCATTCCCCCTCGAGGCGTTGGATGCTTTACCCGAAGTAGAGGTGGGCCACCGGCTTAATCTTGTTGAGGACATCCGGTGCCAATACTCCGGCTAAACCGCCCAGAAGACATCGAATCGCAACGAAGCCGTAAAGGAAGAAGGGTAGGGGCCAAGCCACCTAAGAATGTACTGAAGGTCCGCCGGTTTGGAGAGTTCACCGTGACTTTCACGGCTTGTCTGGTTTTCAAGTTTTCTCTCAATCTTTTAATCTTTGAATACCCCTTACTTATGGTGGATGTTCATGTTGGGAGGTAGGGATGAGCGGGTTATGGATGAGGTCGACCGTAAGATAATAGGTCTGCTTCAAGAGGATGCTAGGATAAGCTTCAGTCGGATAGCTGGTAAACTCGGGATATCCGTTGGTACGGCTTATAACCGCATCAAGAGTTTGGAGGAGAGTGGTGTACTCAAAGGATATACGGCGATAGTTGACCCCGTTAAGCTCGGTCAGACACTCACAGCTATAGTTCTGGTTCAGGCGGACGGTAAACACCTCGTGGAGGTTGAAAGGGAAGTCTCTAAGATCGATAACGTCATCTGCGTTTATGATATAACTGGCGACTACGACATCGCCGTTGTAGCGAGGTTCAAGGACAGGTTCAGCCTCAACACCTTCATCAAGAATCTCCTAAAGATGCCGTATGTCAAGAGAACAGTCACAAATGTCGTTCTCAACGTAGTTAAGGAGGACTTCAGGGTTAAACCTCTCTAAGAAGAGTTCAATTCCCATCCCGATGGAAAAATTGGTTGAGGCTTCTCTAGGCCGGTCCCCCGTTGATATCCTCCTCCACGGAGAAGTCGTCGACGTCTACAGGAGAGAAATCTCCAGCCTCTACGTAGGCGTCAAGGACGGCCGCATCTCTTATGTGGGTGAACGGCCTGTCCCATCCAGAGAGAGGCTTGAAGTCCGCTCAGGCTATATTCTCCCAGCCTACATCGACGGTCATACTCACATAGAGAGTTCGCTCCTAACCCCCAGTCAGTATGCCGCCGCCGTAATCCCGAAGGGAACATGTTGTGTCGTCGCCGATCCACACGAGATAGCTAATGTATCCGGAGTTGAGGGTGTGAGGTTTATGATTGAAGATGCCTCGAGAACCCCGCTGAGGGTTTACTTCACAATACCGTCATGCGTTCCTGCTACCAGCTTAGAGACCTCAGGGGCAACGATCGGCCTTAGAGAGATCGAGAAGCTCAAGAGTATTGAGGGGGTGATCGGTCTAGGAGAAGTCATGAACTTTATGGGGGTGATCCGTGGGGATAGGAGTATCCTAGAGAAAATAGAGGCTTGCGCGGGGATGCCCGTTGACGGACACGCGCCGGGTTTGAGGGGGCCTGAACTCTGCGCTTACATATCGGCTGGGATAGGCTCGGACCACGAGTCCACAACCCTCGACGAGGCCTCTGAAAAGCTCTCTTTAGGGATGTGGATAATGATCCGTGAAGGTTCCACATCCAAGAATCTTCACGACCTCGCCCCGCTAGTCTCTAGGGGGAGCCCCGAACGGGTTATGCTCGTAACCGACGACGTACACGCCGGAGACCTCGTAGAAAAAGGGCACATGGACCACCTGTTAAAGAGAGCGGTTGAGGAGGGCATAGACCCCGTTGACGCCGTGAGGATGGTGACCATCAAACCGGCTGAATACTTCGGGTTGAAGCTCCTTGGAGGCGTCGCTCCGGGGAAGTGGGCTGACCTAGTAGTGGTGGAGGATCTGAGGCGCTTCAAGGCTGAGAGGGTCTTGATAGGAGGAGAAGTTGTCGCCGAGAAAGGCCGGTACTTAGCCGGGTTCAAGAAACCTCCACCCAAGACCGCCCTAAAGAACACCATGAACTTCGGGAGGATCAAACCTCGAGACCTCTCGGTAAGATGTAACTTAGGCGACGAGGTCGCGGTCAGAGTGATCGGACTCGTTGAGGGCCAACTCTACACGGAGCACTTGAAGGTTCGGATGAAGGTTGTTAACGGCGAGGTTAGGGCGGATCCAACCCGGGACATCTTGAAGGTCTGTGTTGTGGAGAGGCATAAGCGTACTGGAAGGGTTGGTAAAGGCTTCTTGAAGGGGTTCGGCCTCAAGGAGGGAGCTATAGCTTCATCAGTTGCCCACGACTCCCACAACGTGATCGCTGTAGGGGTAGACGACGTCGACATCTGCTTAGCTGTTAACCGGCTGAAGGAGACTGGAGGAGGCCTCACGGTTACATGTAAAGGGAAGATCTTAAGTGACCTACCTCTACCAGTAGCCGGACTGATGTCAATGAAGACGGCTGAAGAGGTCTCCGCACAGATGAAAAGGCTACATGAAGCGGTGGCCTCTCTGGGTTGTAGGGTTGAATCTCCCTTCGTAGCCCTATCCTTCCTATCCCTTCCAGTAATACCGAAGCTGAAGATAACAGACCTTGGTCTCATAGATGTCGAGAAATTCGAGATCGTAGATCTCTTCGTGAGAGACGAGTCGAGGAGATAAGAAAGAGGCGGAACCCCCCTCTTAACGGGCGTGGAGGGCCATCCTCTCCATCTCGTTCCGCTTCTGGATGGCGTGGCTTCTGATGTCCTTGTTCGCCGCTAAGATTAGCTCCTCGGCGAGGCACTCCTCCAGAGTGCGTGGGTTCCCGAAGGAGGTCTTCCTAGCTCCCTCAGTTAAGAAGCGTAATGCTAAGTCAACCCTCCTCTGGGGGGATATGTCGACGGCTTGGTGGTAGATTATCCCACCGTAACTTATACGGGTCGTGTCTTCGCAGGGCGCGGCGTTCTCAATGGCTCTGACCAGAACCTCTATAGGGTTCTTTCCGGTGCGTAGATGAATTATCTCGAAGGCGTTCTTCACAACATTTATAGCTCTAGCCTTCTTACCAGCGTTTTTACCCGGCCTCATAAGGTTGTTGATGAGCCTCTCAACGATGTTCACTTTGCTCTTATGGAACCGGCTGTGTTCATGCCGGCCCATACTGTGGGGCACGTAAACGGGTTCGAGGGAGATGTACCGTTTGAGACCTATGTCCTTTACCTCTATCCCCTTGAAGCTCCACTTGCCGAAGAGCCTTATCTCCTTGTCCTCACTCATAAACTCCACCGAGATGCTGGAGAGAAAATGAAATTGACACCCTTATTTAAGGATTATGAAAGCTACTTGGGGTTCGGTTACAAGTTAGCCGCTCTCAGGCTCAACGGCTCCCTTGGCACTAGAAAGAGAGGTCGGCTTGCTAAAGCATCTAACACGGACAGCCACATTAAGATCAGAGCCTTACCTAATTGTTTCATCCAGAAATCTCTGCAATTGAGGGATGACGGCGTGGGAGGGCTAAGTGTCCCTAAGTTCTTCTAGACACCACCGGAAGCCTCTCTCATCGATTGCAGTCGGGTAAACCGCTAGGAATCTCCACTTGTCCCTTGGCAAAGTTAACGTAGCCCTCCCTCCAGCCCTCAAGGTCCCGACCTCCAACATCCGACTCCCCGAAACATTGCAGAGATGAACCTTGAAGGGAATCTCATCCACAAGCTTCGATCCTAGAAAGGTCTCGCCCACCGGCCTCTTCCCATCCATAAAAGCATCCATAATCGCATATGCCTCCTCGACAAGATTTAACCGAACATGGAAGTCAAGCCCCTTAACATCGTGGATGTCGAGACCGTTCAAGTGTGAGCTAGGTGTGATGTCCCACTCGACTGTTCCTTCATAGTCGTCTCTGAAGAGGTCGCCTCCATACTTTATGATGGCGAAACCAACAGGGTCAACCCTGTACTCCTCCACGTGCTTCAAGATGATGGATCCTCTGAAGTTGGCTGGCTTATCTGAACTCTTGAATCTGAGCCTCAAGATAATGTCGTACGGCCTGTCGGCCCGTTCAATCCAGAGGAAGACGCCTCTACTCCGGCTTTTAATCTCGGCTGGACGATTCGTCTCCACGATTGGATGTACCCTAAAGAACGCCGCCTTAAGGTGTTTGAAGCTTACCCTCCCACAGTTATGGAGCAGTACACCTGAAGGGGACCTTTCAATCTTTACTTCACCCACGTCCTCATAGGAGACCCAGATCGGGCTTGACCAAGCTCTGGCACCGTCCCTCTGGACGACGCGGACGTAATAGTAGTTGTATAGTCGTCTAGGCTTTTCATCTTCGATAAACTTTACTGAGACCGTGTCACTGGTTCCATAGGTTTTGTGAATGACCCTTCCGTTCTTCACGATCTCTAAAGTGTCTATGCGCCCCTCTCCCTCCGCGTACGCTTGGACCACTACGGGTTCACAGGGATCGTTTAGAGTTACCTCTTCACCCATCAGATGCCCGTTCAAAGTGAACCTCAGCTTTATCCTAGCTCCTACCACGGCGTATGCTCTCCTAGAGTAGAGGGCTTCGAAGACAGCTTCCCTCGTGTTCTCTATGGCGTAGACCCCGGCGACACCTGCTCCCAAAGGATTGTTGAGGAAGTACTTTGCATACCCCGTTGTGAGGGAGTTTACCATCATCTTTCCCCAACTGTTCTTCTTCACCACGGCCATAAACTTGGAGCCTGGAAAACAGTCATGCGTGTCCCCTCCACCTATGAAACCTAACTTGTATCCTCTCTCAAGGGCGTCGACGGCGAAGAACCCCGGTAGGTTATCGGAGGTTACGCACTGAAAGGGGTTTCCGTAATGCTCGAACGCTCCCCATATGGAAACTACCTCGACCAGTCTATCAAACTTCTCGTTGAAGAAGCTCCAATCCACTGGAAACTGCGTCAGGGATGGGTGGTGAGGTATTGTTATAGCTCTCACCCCTGAGTTTTCTAGGTTTCTCCAAAGGTCTTGAGGAGTCATGCCCCTCTGGAGGTCAGGGCTAACCCCGTAATCTACACACCTGAAGAGGGGAGGGTCGTCATCTAGGAAGTACACGTTACGGTGGCCGTAAGCGTATGAGGTCCACTCGTAAGCTTGGAGAGTTGTGAACTTTCCCGGAGAGTACCAGTCTGAAGCCTTCTCCTTCAGGAATCTCCACATCTCGTCGCTCAGATAGAAGTCGTGATCAGTTAAGGATGCAAAGTCTAAGTTGAACTCGTCCTTCGCCCTCTGATAGAAGAGGTCTACGCTCTCTTCAGGATTCTCCGCTTCAGAGTAGTCGCCTATCACGCTCGTGTGTAGGTAGCAGTCCACGTTTCTGAGGTCTCTGCCCCTGCAAACTCCACAAGGCGAGCAGTTTGAGTGGCCATGTATATCCCCAAAAAGCAGCTTGAACCTCGAGTAGGACATTCCACCTTCTTTCCTGAACTATTCTAGTCTCAGAGTAGAACGGCTCATAAAGAAGCCCTTACCGTATGGGTTTCTCCTTCTTGCCGAGGACGAGGTCCTTCAGGGAGATTCCGTTAACGGTCTCTACCTTCCACCTGACGCCGGGGATGTCGCCCATCGACCTCCCTCTAGAGCCTCCTATACCGGAGATTATGACCTCGTCATGTTCGTCGACAACGTTGAGGGCTCCGTCCCCCGGCAGGAAGGCTGTTACAACCTTCCCGTTCTTTATGAGTTGAACCCTGACACACTTCCGGATGGCGCTATTCGGCTGTTTACTCTCCCTGCCAACCTTCTCGAGCACTATGCCCTTCGCCATAGGAGCGCCTTCTAGAGGGTCTGATTTAACGTCTAGTCTAAGCATCCGCCTCTTGTAGTAGCGGTCACTCCACCTAAACTTCTTCCTTTTAGCCAGCAGCTTCCTAGCCGCGAACTCTCCCCTCGGAGACTTCTTACTCATTTTCCTTCCCTGGCCGCTTCACTTACTTTATCACACACTCTTTGAGATATTTAAATTTTACATACTGTCCATTTTTGGGAGATGCCTCACAGTCGAATAATTATATTAGACAGATACGCGACTATGAGTTAAGGGGAGGAAGATTTGGTTAAGCTGCCTAAGAGGATCAGCGGAGTTCTGGATACTTTAATTAAGGACTTGAGGTCTCGCGAATCGATCTCTGGGGTGGGGCTCTTCGGGAGCTGGAGCCGAGGCGACGCGGTCATCAGTAGCGATGTTGACCTCCTTATAGTTGATCGAAGAGAATTCAAGTACGAGTATGTTGAACGCTTAGAACTTGACGATGTACTCATAGACTTGGACTATGTGCCGGAGAAGTGGATCGCCAAAGAAGTGCCTCCGGAGATCGACCAGAAGCTCTACGAGATGCAGATACTATACGACCGGAACTGGATTCTGGCGAATACCAGGGAGTGGGTGAGGAAGACTTACTGGAAGCATGAACGTGTCGACATAAGGACGGAGAACTACCTCATAGAGGCTGATACGTATCTCAGCCGAGCGGCCTCAGCACGTCATAGAGGCGACCTCCAAAGCGCAATCCTCTACACGTGGGTTGGGCTTGACCCGATCCTAAAGATACTCATCGAGGCCAGCATGCTACCGGTTTCCAACAGCCACTTTGTTGAGGCGGTCAGCGAGGCGGCCCGCAGGTTAGGTATGTCGGACATCTTCGATGATTACTTGGAGATGGCGGGCTTCTCAGGCCTCACCGTCGATGAGGTTGAAGGTAGGCTTGAGGCATTAGAGGGCTTGTGGAGGGAGGCTGTGGTCTTCATTGAAGAGCATTCGGCGGCCCTTGAGACCCTCCACATTAAGGTCATGAACGCTCTGAAGTATTATGGGAAGCCGGGTTTTTTGAAGGGTATGCTCCTTCGGTCGAGGGCCCTCCTAGACTCGGAGATGCCAGCTGAAGCGGCTCATTACATCTCGCGGACATCCATCGAGTTTCTAGAGAACTACATGTGGCTAAGAACCGCGGTTGAGGGGACGCGGTTCGACTATACAATGCTGATCAAAGCTCTCAGAGGAGGCAAAGATGCAGTCCCAAAGATCTACGAGTATAGTGTTAAGGTTCTAGGTTTGGAGGAGCATCCTAGCGAAGAGAAGATCGACGACTCCATAGCCAAGGCTAGGGAGATCGCTTTAAACTTAAGGAGGCGGAGGAAGGCGCTCATCAAGGAGAACGTTAAGCCGCCAGCCTAATGGATCGACATATACGTAAGGCTCATATAGAGGAGTTTTCTCTCCTTCTCTGGAGTGAGAAGTGTTGAGCGAGGCGGCGGTAGAGTATACAAAGGTGGCCGACCTAAAACCGAACTTCGTGGACGTTAACGCCATCGTGAAAGTGGTGAGCGTGAGCTCGCCGAGAACCGTGATCTCTAGGAGGAGCGGGAGAGAACATAGAATAGCCGAAGCCCTAGTTGGAGACGAGACGGGTTCGGTCGTCCTAACCCTCCGGGACGAAATGATAGAGATGCTCAAGACCGATCAGGTACTCGAGATCAGAAGCGGCTACACAACCCTCTACAAGGGGTCACTAAGGCTCAACGTCGGAAAAAAGGGAGAGGTGAGAAAAGCCAACGTGGAGATCGCCACCGTAAACACTAAAAACAACCTCTCCCAGATAACTCACATACAGATACCTTGGAAATCCTATGAAACCGGCCCCTTCAGAAAGAAGAGACGTCGAGGAACCTCCATCAAACGGAGAAGAAGACGCTGAAAGACTGTTAAGAAGCCCGGTGGTGTAGCGGTCAAGCATGGCGGGCTCTGGACCCGCTGACGGGAGTTCGAATCTCCCCCGGGCTACCAAACCGGAACCTACGGTTCCTAGGTTTTCCTCCCTTTTCGTTTAAGTTTGTTCTAGAGCCTTTTTATTGCTTGGGTTAAGAAGATTGAAAAGATTAAGTTTTGAGCGAAAATTAAGATTACTTTTCACATTTCAGCGTGAAATCCTCCACGATCTCCTGCTCAAAAACTGTTTTTACGTAAGTCGAACATAGAATTAATATTTCTGGCCACTAAATCATAAACCGTGTTTTTGGCGCTTTTATTAATTTTTTCTCCTTTTCTAGATGGTGCATTCATCATTCTAGCGTGTTTAGTAGCTTCCATGCTGGTTCAATTACATCGTTTAAAAAAGACCGAAAGGGATAAGTAATCGGGACTGAATATTGTAGGAAAAACCTAAGGGAAGTAGTCCCCTCTCCGCAATGCAGGATCGGCGGTTAAGGGTTTAAAGAGGTTAAAAATGTATGAGTTCGTACCTTGAAGCGTTACGGCCGAGGCTGAGCGAGATAGACTACCGGAAGCTACGTGCGATAGCCAACCCTGAAGTCCACAAGTTCGTCGTGGAGGCCGCCGACCTCTGCAACCCGAAACGGATATTTGTCTGCTCCAACTCGGCTGAGGACATCGCCTACATCCGGCGGAAAGCCATAGAGACGGGTGAGGAAAAACCACTAAAGACTCCCGGGCACACGGTTCACTTCGATGGCGTATATGATCAAGGAAGAGACAGACGGGTCACGAAGTATCTTGTGCCGAAAGGGGACACCTTAAGTAAGGTTCTAAACCAGATCGACAGGGATGAAGGCTTGGCGGAGATACGGAGCCTCCTCAAGAACTCTATGGAGGGGCGGACGATGATCGTACTCTTTGTTTCCTTAGGCCCGCCCAACTCGGTCTTCACGGTTCTCGGCATGCAATGCACCGACTCCTGGTATGTAGCCCATTCCGAGACCATTCTCTTCAGGCCTGGTTACGAGGCGTTCCGCCGATCCGGGTCCGGGAGGGACTTTCTACGCGTCCTACACTCCGTGGGTAAGCTTGACAAGAACATGGTCAGCATGGAACATGAGAAGAAACGCATCTACATCGATTACACTGAGAACATAATCTACAGCGTGAACACACAGTACGCAGGTAACTCTGTTGGTTTCAAGAAGCTCGCCTTCCGCCTCGCCATAAGGAAAGCCAACCAGGAGGGATGGTTGGCTGAGCATATGATGATCATGGGTGTGCATGGTCCAGGAGGTCGTAAAACATACTTTGCTGGGGCTTTCCCTAGCGCCTGCGGCAAGACTTCCACGGCTATGCTTCCGGGAGAAACGATACTGGGCGACGACATCGCGTACATCCGCAATATTAACTCAGTTGCACGTGCGGTGAACGTTGAATGCGGCATATTTGGTATCCTCCAAGGCATAAACCCGAAGGACGACCCTCTACTCTTCGAGGTTCTAAACAGCCCCGGTGAGGTCATCTTCTCTAACGTCTTGGTTAAAGACGGGAAGCCTTACTGGTTAGGTATGGGTTGTGAGCTTCCCAAGGACGGAGTAAACTATACGGGTTACTGGTGGGAAGGAAAGACCGACGAGAACGGCAATAGGATTCCTCCAGCTCACAAGAATGCTCGATATACCGTGTCTCTCAAGGCGTTGAAAAACTGCGACCCCGAGCTGGATAACCCTCTAGGCGTAGAGTTAGGCGGCATAATGTACGGCGGCCGCGACTCAAAAGCCTATGTGCCCGTCCAGCAGAGCTTCAGCTGGGAACATGGGGTTATCGCCTATGGAGCTTCGCTTGAGACCGAGACGACATTCGCCACAGTTGACAAAGAGGGCATACCCGAGATAAACATGATGAGCATCCAAGATTTTATATCCATTCCCCTAGGCCGAAATATACGGCATCTGCTTGACTTCGGGAAGAAACTGAAGAAGCCCCCCATAATCTTTGGGGTAAACTACTTCCTACGCGATCTTGAGACAGGGGAGTACTTAAATGCCCCTCGAGACAAGCACGTCTGGGTGAAATGGATGGAGCTCCGCGTGCACAACGAAGCTGGGGCAATAAAAACCCCAACCGGATATGTCCCGAAGTACGAAGACCTACGTAGACTATTCAGGCAAGTCTTAGGAAAAGATTACCCAAAGAGAGACTACATAAAACAATTCACAATACGCGTCCCCGAAAACTTGGCAAAGATCGACAGGGTGAAGAAGTTCTATAAGGAGAAGGTTTCAGACACACCCATAGAGCTCTTCAAGATACTGGATCAACAACGGAGACGTCTGGTTCAAGCTAGGAAGAGGTTCGGCGACTACATCTCCCCAGAAAAATTCGAAAAATAAACGTTTTATTGTGATTCGGCTCGTCCCGGTTCCCTAAGGCCGAAAAGACTTTAACTGCTCACCTTCTCCCTATTATGTGTAACGCCGTCAAGAGCAACTCCCTTCAGGTTCAACCTAGATCATGTTAGGACCTAGCCTTGGGTTCAGGTTTCTTCAGTTCTTCGTTGAATTTCTTAAGCTTTCTGAGAACCTTATCGTCCCTCTTTATCTTCCTTATGAGCTCAACGAGCTTCTCGACGTGGGCCTCCACGATTCGCCTCCCCTTCTCAGCGTTCGCCTTTCTCGCATCTCCAACGTATGCGTCGGGGTAGGCCGCGTACCAGTCGATCGAGGTTGAGGCAGGCGAGACATCGTAGTCCCTTCTTGAACTGTAAAACTCCTTCGGAACCCTCTCCATCTTGCAGAGTTCAGGGAAGAGGTATAAGGAGATGCTGGTCTCTATCTCGCCAGCGTGCCCGGTCTCCGACGTTTCCTTCACCTCCTCGATGACTTCCGGGGCGAGAAAGATCGGTGGAAGGTACACTGCGTAGTCTTTCCCTTTGTCGGCCACGTGCTGGAGGAAGACCCTAAGGATACTTACGTTGCCCCCATGAGCGTTCAAGAGGATTATCTTTTTAAAACCGTTCCTGGAAACCTCGTCGCAGAGGTTCTCGAGGAAGGCGAGTAGAACATCGGTTTCTAACGAGATCGCACCGGTCAAGTTCTTCATGGCTTTCGTGTAAGTGAAGTAAAGCGGGGGCAGAACGACCGCAGGCTCCTTCTCAGCTGCCATCAGAGCCAGCTTATGGGCTATAAGGGCGTCGTTCCCCAAAGGTAGATGTTCTCCATGCTTCTCGAGGCTCCCGATCGGGATTATGCAGACCTCCTCCTTAACCATCTCGTAGAGCTCTCGCGAGGTAATCTTTTCCCATTGCATACTACATCGCCGACCGAATTTATGGACTCTATCTTTTCAAGCTGGGCTTTTAAGGATGGGAGGAAGCCGCATCTCTGAGGCTATCTCATAAGTTCTTTCAGGTTGTTTAGGCAACGTCTGACGCATTCGAGCGGGGGGTAGGGGTAACTCTCCTGCTCGACGATGTACCATTCCGTGCCGCCTATCGTTTCGCACAACGAGAAGAACTCCTTCCACTTCATCTCTCCCTCCCCTATAAGGGCTTTATCGTTCGTAGGTGAGTACTCCTTGAGGTGAACTGTTAGAGCGCGGCCCGGATACCTCTTCAGAATCTCCAGTATCTCGTCAGGGCTGACTCCTCCACGCATTGCGTTTCCAGTATCTAGTTGCATGACGACCTCCGGAACCGTAGCTTTGAAGAATATGTCCCACGGCAGTTCCCCGTTTAACGGTTGGAACTCTATCATGTGATTGTGGTAGCCGACCCGCATCCCTTCTAGGCGCTCAGCGATCTCATTCATTAGACGGGCCGTTCTGAGCCACGCGGCCTTGGAGTTCCTCATCTCCTCCGGCAGGCCGGGCACTATCAGGAACTTGTTTCCCAGAGTTCGGTTGAACTCGACCGTCCGCTCCAGTTCGTCTCCAAGCAAGGTGTGGATGCTGATGTGTGTACCAGCCACCTTTAACCCTACGTCATCCAGCATCCTCCTCAGCTCCTCCGCGCTCCGACCGTAGTACCCCGCAAACTCGACGCCTTCGTATCCCATATCCGCTATAGCCTCGAGGGTTCCGGGGAGGTCACGGGCGCAATCTTCCCGAACCGAGTAGAGCTGCAACGCGATAGGTATCTTCCTCATTCACCACCCTCCCTACACACTCTTCTATATCTTCAGTTCTGAGCCTTTAAGGCTTTGGGCTCCTACTACGTAACGGTTGTATAGTGGACACAGCTCCTTTCGAGGCTCGAAACATCTCCTCTCGGTCTCGCATCTGGCTCCGAGCTTCCCTGGGAAGTCTCCTTTGATGCTCTCTGCTATAAGCCTGTACTGCCTCCTTATCTCGAGTTGAGCTCTCATGCACGCTCTCAACATCACGGTTTCGTAGATGTTCCTGTTCCCGTAGATCGCGCAGTAGAGATCCATGATCTTTCCTAGGGGGGTCGCGTATACAGCCCTCTCTGTTTCTCCCCTACAGAAGAGGTTGCTAGAGACTTCGAGGAGAAGACGGTAATGTTCTTGAACGGCTTCCCTCAAATGTGCAGGTATGCCGGGAGGCGTATAGAATTCCTCTTCCTCTATAACAGATTCCCAAGAAGGCCACCAGAAGTATACTTGCCTATTCCTCACGTCTTGGTGGAAACTCGCGATCGACCTTCTGGAGTTCCAGACCAAAGCCTGCGTGTACGGGTCGTAGTGGATTCTCCCAGGTTTGTCGGCTAGGAACTCTTTGAGGAGGATTCTCTGGGGGTCCTCGTCTTCTGAGAGGAGGGGCATCTTGGAGGCCGGCATCTCGGCTGTGGGCATGGAGAAGCCGTTTTCCTCCTCGTTCCACCTTGAGAGGGCTTCGCCGACGGCTCTAGCCTCCTCGAAAGGTTCATTCTTGAGATAGTTCGCCCACTTAGCTAGGTCCCTACCGATCTGTATGTGGATTATCTCCTCGGTCATCGTTGAGAGGGGGAGTACGTATCTAGCATCCTCCTTCGCCGTCTTCGCGTTTCTCAAAGTCCGATAGAGGGCTAGGGACTCCTCCTCGACCCTCTTTAAAGTTCCGTTACGGTGGTCTACAAAACCCTTATGCTCCACGTATCTGAGGGAGAGCTCTGTCCCTACACCCTTGATCCCTCTATTCGCGCCTATCGGTATCCAGCTCAGAAACGTAAAGAGCCTAGAGACGGCCTTTATGTAGAAGCCGTACCTCTCCATCTCTCCGATGTCTCCATGGTGGTACTGTAGCACTTTTCTCACGTAAGGCTTAGAGACCTCAGGGTGCCTATTCACGTACGCTATGAACTCTTCCACCGTTTCGATGGGCTCCTTGAAGACCTCTTTCATAACCTTCTGAACAGAGACGAAGATTCTGACGGCCGGTATATCGTAAGGCCGGTCCGACTGAAGATAGTATATCTCCCCGCCGAAGGGGGTCTTCCCAAGTAGGATCTTCTCAATCACAGGGATTCCTCCCGTCCAATTTCGACCAGACCCGTCGGCTCCTAAAAGCTGGTAGATGTATTATCCTTTCTCCTTTTTATATGGACAAGGATCCCCCCAACTATCCTTGCTCGACTCATAAGGTTTTAATCTCCCTTCACCCGTCAAATAAAGTATGGAATATATTGCACGGGTTGAGGTCAGCCTTAAGCCTGGCCACTCAGACCCCGAAGGTGAGACCACGAAGGACTCTCTTAAGGAGCTGAATTACCCCGTCAAGGAGGTTAGAGTGAGCAAGGTCTATCGAATCATCTTGGAAGCCTCCTCAGCCGAGGAGGCTGAAGCCTTGGTCGAGGAGATGTGTCAGAGGCTTCTGGCGAACCCTGTCAAGGACGACTACACATTCAAGGTTGAGGAGAAGATATGAGCCGGAGGCTTTACCTCAGAAAAAACGTGCCCTTCAGCCTCCTTGAGGTCAACCTACTCGAGGCTGACAACAGCGACTTAGCCCGGATAAGCAGGGAGATGGGTCTAGCCCTAAACCTCCGAGAGATGAGGCGCGTAAAGGAGTACTTCTCCAAGGTCGGCCGCAACCCCACCGATGTTGAGCTCCAAACGAT
>Ga0209410_1000737_pt1 | contig 15420 bp, 29 predicted proteins | sample Mar14436cmmetaG_FD_184135 | JGI IMG/M metagenome (GOLD analysis project Ga0209410, IMG submission 184135) | Marine hydrothermal vent microbial communities from Guaymas Basin, Gulf of California to study Microbial Dark Matter (Phase II) - Marker... ... | reverse complement strand
GGGTAGGGCCTGCAGGGCTGCCTCTGCTGCCCTCTTGCGCTCCCAGTATTCGCGGACTACGGGGTAGGCTATGCTGAAGCACGTCATGCAGAGGTTGAAGCCGCGGACCTCGGTAATCGGCACTTCCCGTCCGCACCAGTGGCACCTTACCGTCTCGACCACCTCCTCTTCCTGGGGCTGTTCCTCGGGCTCCTTGACCTTGGCCTGCTTGGCTGCCTCGTAGGCCTCTATGGCCTTGCTCACTATGTCGTGGAAGTCCTTCACACTGGGCTGGTAGTGGAGGCACAGGGCGAGAAGGCGCTCCTGGAGTTCCGCGTTCTCGACGCGTGCCAGCTCCAGGGCGTGGCCCAGCCTTATGCGCTCCTCGTTGAGCATGTCGAGGACTGCCGGGACGCACTTCCTGAGCTCCAGGAGGCGCTCGATGTAGGAGGGCTTCATGCCCGTCCTCGCGGCTATCTCGCTCACGGTCATGCCCTTTTCCTCGACCAAGTAGCGTATCATCCTGAAGACGTCGTAGGGGCGCGTCTTCCCCTTCATGGTCGAGGTGGCCAGGTTCATTATCATTACGTCGCTTAGGTCGCCCTCATACACTACCGCGGGTATCTCCGTCTTCCCCGCCAGTAAGGCGGCCTCCAGCCTGTGCTGGCCGTCCACCAGCCAGTAAGTGTCTCCGTCATGGACGACGAGAATGGGCTCCAGGGTGCCTACCTCCTTTACTGACCGCTTGAGCTCCTCCAGGACCTCGGGGTCGAAGTGGGCGCGTATCCTCACGTCGGGGATCTTGACCTCTCGGGGGTCGAGAATTTTGAAGTATCGCTCTCCCTTCATGCTGGCACCTCCGGTCAGTAGAAGCCGAGGGCCTTAAGGATTTGCTTCCGCCTCTCGCGCTCAGCCACGGCCTCAGGCGTCCAGTACTTGTCGCGCTCAGCCCAGACCTCCATGACCCACTTGGGCGCCCAGGCTATGACCTCAACGTTGAGGCGCCTGGCGGCTGACAGTATCCACTCCGGGATTATGGGCACCAGGAGGCGCTTAACGGTAGGGCGGTCTAGGTATGGCGCCAGCTCTGGAGTGTCGGGCACTAGGGCCTCGTATAGCACAAGCTTGGCCATGCCGTCCACGTATCTGTGGACCTTGGCCTCAAGGAGGATGAGCGCCTCTGGCGTGATGATGAGGGCGTCCACCTCGGGCCTCCAGGCTCGGTAGGCGCGTAGGGCCTTCTCAAGCCCCATGGTCTCGACCAGGTGCTCCGGGACAGGTCCCAGCGGGCAACGGTAGCGCACCTCCGCGTTGGGGTAGAACCTCGTGCAGTACTCCGCCACCCACTTGGGCTCTATCTCGCGCCTCAGCTTGGTGAAGGGCCTCTTCACCACGGGCATGCACGGACCTCCTTACCCGAATATGCGTATTCGTATGGGTTTAAAACGATTACGGCCAGCATTATGTGCGGTGGTGGGGTATGCCCAAGCTCAAGGTCAAGAGCATAGAGGACACGACCAAGCGCTGGGTCGAGGAGACGCCCAAGAGGGCCACCTACTACGAGCGCTACACGCCAGCCGCGGCTGAGGACTGGGAGAAGAATGCCGTGGCCGCTGCCACCATCTTCAAGACCGCGGTCCAGGCACCGGACATCGACAAGCGCTTTGCCGGTGGCATCAAGCGCGTGGGTGCCGCCAAGTTCAGGCGCAAGGTCACGAGTGTAGGCGTGGCGCGTTTCGGCCCCGGCATCACAGCCGCTGAGGACGACTACAAGAGCGGCATGGCCTGGGTGATAGAGGAGCTCTCCAAGATAGAGGTGCCTGAGCGTAAGCCGCGTGGTGACCCGAGCAACTACGAGCGCGTGAAGAAGATTGGCGACCACCTGCACAAGGAGCGCTTGAAGCGTCTGGCCGCGTTAATCGGTGCCGCCTCCGCCAGCTAGGCGCCCGGGGGTGAGCTGACGTGCAGGAGCGCCCCATCGACTTCTACATCACCCAGGGCAGCACATACACGACGAAAAGGCGCATGGCTCTAGTCGTGCAGAAGATAGGCACGGACGACAGCTCTGGAGGCTGCCTCCATATTCATACGTTTGACACGGGGACGCTCAAGGCTCTCGTGGCTCCACTCCACAGGACGAGCTCCAACCTCCTCGGGCCTCTGGACCTGGGCACCCTGCCCTACGTGATACCGCCCAGGACGGACTTCTACTGGGACGGGAGCTCCGGTGCCAAGGCACGCCTCAAGGGCAAGCTCCTCCTCCTGGAGCCGGGTGAGGACCTGCCGGACGAGCTCTACTCGCGCTACAGCGCCCAGAGCCGGCACTACATGACCTACGCGGAGGGCACGGTGAGCAAGGACACGGACGAGGCCATGGCCGATGGAGAAGAGCTCACGGTCCTGTCCATAAACGCTGCCACGAACGAGCGCTACCGGCTGGTAGGCCCCGTCATGGTGGACGTGGACAACTACACGCCCAGCGAGGGCGACCTCGTCCTCCGCTTCAAGTATGACCGCACGTATCTCGACGAGCTCACGGACGAGACCGCGATGGGCGGCATAGACGTGACCAACTGCCCCAGACCGCCCACGGACACGAGCGAGTTCGACGTCTTCACCCTCAAGGACATGCCCATCACCGTTGAGCCAGGGCACACGCTCTACATCATCGTGAGGAACGTGAGCGGGAGCTCCATATCGCCTGCTGCCGGCACGGCCCTGAGCTTCACGGTCACGGCCATCGTCGAATACGAGATGCTGAGGTGAGGTGATTAAGGCATGCCCGAGGAGGTGGAGCTGAGGCCCATAATCGTCACAAGGGCGCTTGAGAACCTGGCGTCCAGCAGCACGGATACTGCCGAGTTCAAGTTCTCCAAGCCCTACAGGGTGAAGGCCATACTCTTCAACCGCGATGACGGACAGCCGTGGACAGGTTCTCTCTGCACTGTGCAGGTAGGCCGTGAGTATCTGACGGACGGCTCCACGCCTGTGAGCGCCTTCGGCACGGACTGGATGACGCGCCTACCCCTGGACATAACGCTGCCCGCTAACGTGGAGATGAAGGTGGCCTTGACGAACGGCGAGGGCACCACGATAACGGCATACGTGACGGCCGTCCTAGAGCCCATGGAGTGAGGTGGTAGCGAGTGCCCATGGCCACGAAGCACTTTCACGCTGGGAGTGTGCGTGAGGGAGCCCTGGGCGTATGGCCGGCACTCATAGCGCCAGGCGCCACCACAGCGGGGACAAGCATTTCCTTACCGTCCTACGCCAGACCGGCTAGGCGCCTCCTGGACGCCCTCCTGCTCAAGACGGGCACCGTGAGCGCCGTCCACGCTGCCTGTGGCGCCTCGGGTGCTGCCTACACTTCCGACACGGACATCATAAGCCCCACGGGCGAGGCCGTGGTCACGGAGGCCAAGAAGCTCACGGTCGTAACGGGCACACCTAGTGCTGGCGAGATAGCCCTGGCGGACGAGAACAGCGTTGTCCTGGGCGAGGACACGGCAGCGGATGACGTGCTAATAGTGCTGGTGGAGCTGGCGTGAGATGCCCTCCCTCCCTTTTTCTGCCGAGCTACACCTGAGCGCCAGCCCGGGCGAGAGCGGACGCAGGACCATCTGCACCGTGCCGGACGGCTACAGGCTCAGGGTCGAGGAGATGGTGGTAGCATGGCCAGCGTGCACGTATGGAGAGCTCAGGGTGCGCCTCATGTGCGGTGAGATGCCCGCTATACCGAGCACGGGATGGGCCACGGGCGATAACGCCACCCTGCGCTACACGGGTGTGGCGGAGTATGGTAGCGGTCAGCCGGTTGAGGTGGCCTTTGAGAACACGAGTAGCACGGATGCTCACGAGTGTTTCATAGTAGTGCGCGGAACGCTGGAGGGCTAAAATGCCCTTCCGGCGCCCAAGAGGGTGCGTCCTGTGGCTAGACTTCCTGGAGCCCTCGGGTAGTGTGGCCTATGACAAGTCGGGCTATGGTAATCACGGGACGATACATGGAGCGCAGAGGGTCAGATCGCTAGGACGCTGGGGGCTGGAGTTCGACGGCGTTGATGACTACGTGGAGGTACCTCACTCGGATGAGCTTAATGCACAGGAGTTCACATGGGAAATTCTAGTTTTATCTAAAGAGATTGAAACAGCGGTCTTCATGTGCAAGGGGAAGAGCCTCGGCGACAGGGTTCAGATATGGCGGAGGTCAGCAAGCCCATTATGGCGTGCTGGCATATGGGTTGGCGGAGAGGCTTATCTCTTGGACTATGATGTTGAGAGGCTAAATGAGTGGGTTCGCTTTGCATTCACATACGACGGAGGCGAGGGGAGGTTGTATGTAGATGGCGAACTCGTTGATACCTTTAGCGCCGAGCTGGCGATAGACTACGGAACCCACCCGCTTTACATCGGGCAACCAGATTATAGCTGGCACCCGTCTGGATACAACTTTAATGGCTGTATCGCCCTCGTCCGCATCTACAACCGAGCCCTCACGCCACGCGAGGTAAAGGCCAACTACGCCTACTTCTTCAGCCACCTCAAAGGCGAGGTGTAGGCCATGCCACTATACCCCGTTGACCTCTCCGTGCCCGCCAGCACGCCATCCGACTGCCCCGTGAAACACGAGGTGGACGTGGAAGGCGATTATCTCACACGCGTGGAAGTCCTCTTCCCTCCCGGCTGCTGTTGCCTCGTGGGCTTCCAGCTCCGCTACGGCGAAATGCCACTATTACCGTCAGACCCTGACGCCTACGTGAAGGGCGATGGTGAAACTGTGAGGGCGGACATGAGGTGGCGAATACCCGAGCGCAGGGCGCGCTTAACGCTCCTCGCCTACAACGCGGACGAGCTCTACGACCACACGTTATACGTCCGCCTTTACACGGCCTGGGAGCACGAGATGGAGCCCACAGGCCTACAGGCCAGGATGGCACGCCTACTAGTGGCCTTCCTGGAGCACGTGTTAGGCCTGAGGCGAGGGAGGCGGTAGGACGTGCCCGTGGGACACCCCGACTTCACTCAGCCACCGCCATCGCTGCTTGAGAGGGCCGTGAAGATACAGCCGACCACGGTAGCGCCTGGTGAGACGAAGACGGTCTTCACCATGACGGGACCCGGCGTGATAAGGCGCGCCATGCTGGCCGTGAGCGACAGCCGCCTACACATCTACATCTACACGGACGGGGAGCTATTCGACGACTTCACGCCCGACGACCTCTTCCGCTACGGCTACGGGCCGTGGACACCGGGCGTGAGGCTACTGCTCTACTGGCCGCAGGGTCCGTGCCTCATCATCTACGAGGTGGGCCTGGAGTTCAGGGAGGAGCTCCGCATAGACCTTGAGAACCCCACAAGCGAGGAGGCCTCTGGCGGTGGAGGCGGTGCCGGAGGCGGTGGCGGCGTAGGCGGCTGGGGAGGCATCTATCCCGTGTGAGGTGTGGGCCATGCCCTTCGTCATCAAGAAGGCCGCCTACGGCGTGAGCCTGGACAGCGACGTGGTCGTGAAGATAAGCCGGCCACTAAGCCCCCACGCAGTCATCCTTGAGGTGTCCGTGAAGACGTCAAAGGCCACCACGGTCCTGGTCGAGAGCTCGGAGGACGATGAGCACTACTTCCTGGCGGACAAGGCCGAGAACACCACGGACTTCCACGCCGGATACTTCTGCACAAGGCCCTACGTGCGCATTACGGTCAAGGCCGTGGCAGGCGCTACGTGCGACTACCTTATAACGGGAGCCGCCCTATCGTGAGCACGGAGGTGCCGGTAGTGCCCTTCCGCTACGGCCTAACGCGCCTCGTGAAGGTCGTGGAATACCGCGTCCCGGCCGTGGAGGACGCGATAGCCGACAGCACGGGCGAGGTAGAGGCCTACGGGCCGTCTGAGGCGCTCAGCGATGAGGTGGGCGAGGTAGCGTGAGGGGTGTGGTGGCCGTGAAGACCTACGTGCGTGCCGTGGTGAGGGATAAGGACGGGAGGGTCATTAGGGACACGGGCTGGAGGCGCACTAACACACTCACTAAGAACTTCTACGCCTTCCTCAGGTGCGCCATGGAGCGCGAGAACACGCCCTGCGTCCGGGAGGACGGCACAGTAGGCACGATAGAGACACCGTATAACGGCAACCACTACTTCATGGAGCTGTACACGTCCGCAGGAGACGATGGTGAGGGGATAGTCGTGGGCACGGGCACCACCGAGCCCACGAGGAACGATCACGCGCTTGAGAGCAAGATACCCCACGGCACGGAAGCAGGCCAGCTATACTACTACGAGTGCCACGTCGAGCACGGTGACGACTACGTGCAGGCCTCCAGGACGTTCGAGAACCTCTCGGGTGCCGACATCACGATTAGCGAGGTAGGCCTCCTGGCCGAGTACTACGACGTAGATGCTGCTGCCTATCGGAGCGCCCTCATAGCCCGCAGCCTCTACACCGTCACCGTGCCGGACGGAGGCTCCGTAACGCTATACTACCGCATAAGCGGCTGAGCCATGACGCGCGCCCGTGAAGTGCGCCCCAGGGAGCTCCTACACCGCGCCATGCTCACGGCCCTGTCCGCCAGCACGCTAGCCCTCGGCCTCAAGCTCATGGCCCTGCTCCTACGTGCGCGTGCCCTGGGGGCCTTCCTCATCCTCCCCTTCTGGCCGAACATCATGGACGCCACAATACTTATAATCGCTGGCACCACAGGCCTCATCGAGATAGCGGTGGGAGTATGGAGGAAGTGGCTAGGCAGAGGGAGAGGCGCAGGGAGAGGCTGAGGATACCCGCTCTGGTGCTTCTCACCCTAGCCGTCCTCGGTGCCGCCATCGGGTGCGCCTACGCGATAACCACGCTCACCATACGCCTGGCAGGCGTTACTGTCCTGGAGTTCACGGACGAGGCGCGCGTGGAGGACATCGTGATACTGTGCGAGAGCACGGTCATGGCCGTGATAGCGCCCACGGACAACACGGTGGCGGACGCCACGTATGAGGTGCGCCTCTACCTGGACGGTAGCCTCACGGCCACGGCCAACATCGCGTGGACGGAGGACGAGCTGAGTGCTGGCATGAAGAAGCTCGTGGTCTTCACGGACCTGGACCTGGAGGGCACTACTATCATCACGGTCGAGGTGGTGAGGCTTAATGGCTGAGGTCAAGGCCGTTAACGGACGCGCCCTGGTGGCCACTACCGCCATCCTGGCCGTGGCCGTGGTGGCCGTGGCGGCCCTCCTAACGGGCCACGATTACAACGCCTTCCTCCTGGCCGTGAACGTGATAGTGGCCATAGCCGCCTACGTGGCCGGGCGCGGAGGCCGCGAGAGCCTCGCCAAGGCACTTAACGGTGTCCGCGCCGTCCTCCTGGAGTGGCTCGTGGACGATGCCGGTCCCGAGGCTCTCGACACGCTCCGGGACTACCTTGAGGTCTTCGAGCACGCTTGGCCCGAGTTCGCGGGCATAATACGCGAGGCCCTAAAGCGCCTGGAGAAGAGCGAGGCGCCCGAGCTCTAGGGCAAAAAAATAGGGGGAGGCATGGCAGCGCGAAGCCATGACACGCACCGCTTAGGCCGCACCGTGGAGCGCATAGGACTGCTTTGGACCGTGTGCGTTGCCAGGCCGTGGGCCGCGATGGGCGCGGAGCTCAGCCCTGCTTAGCGTGCCCGCGCAGCGGACCGAGCTGCTTTGCACAGGCAGCCCAGCATCGGCGTGGAATGCTCTGGGAGCACCGGGAGCTGAGGCGCTGAGTGTTGCAAAGCGTTGGCCGCCCTGCCGTGCCCCGCTATGAGCGCCCGCGGAGGATGGGAAGGCCGCGCCCTGGACAGCGCTGAGTGCTCTGCCTCGCTGAGCCAAGCAAAGGGTGCTCAGCCGCATAGCCTTGCTCAGCTCTGAGCGCTGCGCGAGGCACCGCCAGGACGCGCCTTGGGCGCGCTGCATGGCCATGCCTTGTCCGCCAGCACGCCATGCGCTGCTAGGCCAGGAGGCGCCTTGGGTGTTTTGTAGCGTGGCTTCGCGGTGCCCCGCTTGGGCTGCCCTGAAGTGCCCAGCAACGCTTGGGGTGTAGCGCACGGCGCTGCTTTGCCCGCCCTGCACCGCCACGCCCTGCCTGCCGCTCATGCGCTCACCACTCGTCCTTAAAATCGCTAGGCGGCTGCGCCAGCTCCTGGACCTCGTCCTCCAGCACCACTATCCGCCCGTAGTCGCCCTTATTGCGCCCGGGCCCAAGGCCTATCTGCTGGCCGACGGCCTTTATCGCGTCCCAGTGCAGCGCGAAGTTCCTGTCCTGCGTCCAGAGCGTGAAGCGCACTTCCGCCTCCCAGACCCACTCGTGCCGGCACAGCACGGAGCCGTATGGCCCCCTCACCGGACGGACGCGAATGCCGTCCGCCTTCCTGAGGAGCTCGCCCTTGCGCTTAAGGTATATGCGCGGAGGATAGACGATGACCCTCAGCCACACCTTGCTGAGTTTGCGCTGGAGGCCCAGGGCGCGTATGCAGTCCTTGAGCCAGCCATAGACTTGGCCCTTCACCAGGTAGATGCCCGTCTCGTCACACCTGAAGCGCTGGGTGATGATGCGGGAGGGCTCAGCGCCCTCAGGCACCTCTATGTCCGGCTCCACGTCGCCCTTGAACTCGCGCATGTAGTGCTTCTCCACGTAGGCCTGGAGCTCCTTCTGGTCCGGGATACTGCCGAGGAGGTCCTTGACCACCATCTTCACGCGGATGCGATACCACGTCATGCCTCCTCACCACCTAGCCCTTCTCGAGGAAGGCAAAGACCACGGAAGCGTCGGTGAGTATCTCGTCCTCCGGGTAGCCCTCGCCCATCACTCTCATCCTCCACCTCACGAGCGCCAGAACGACGGCCTCGGCAAGCGCGTCCTCGGAGCTCCCGACCTCCGCCAGGGCCCTGAAGACCTCGCGCCTGAAGCCCTCGTCCAGGACGTAGAGTTCGTCGTCCACGATGCGGAGAACGTCCATCGCCATGAGGCGCTTCACGGCCTCTCTGACCTCCTCCTCCCTCACGGCTCTTCACCCGCTTCCCGCGCCCCCGGCTCACGACCACCGGGTGGCGTCGGGCGGGCTGCCTCCCCCTCACCCTCAAGCGGGAACTCCGTGCTCACCACCTATCTCACCTCCCGCACAGACAAGCATATATCCCGATGAGGACGAGCGTTATGAGCCAGAGGAACATCTCTATCGCCAGCAGGTGATAGACTAGCTCAGCCCTTATCCTCTCCCTCTCCTCTGTTCCCACGAAAGCTCCGATACTCACAAACAGCGCCCAGAGGACAGTCAGCAACACCACGGCTATTGCGAACCTCTCGGGCGTCATGGCTTACTCCTCCTCCAGCGTCGTGCTCACCACCCACCTCGACCCCGTCCACTCGGCCCAGAACACCACCTCCCCGCACCTACGGCACCGAGCCTTGATGATGCGCTCCGTCCTCTCCACCTCGACAGCGTTCCTCATTATCCGGTCCAGGACCTCAAGGCACGACCTGTGGAACGGGCGCCACGCCTTCTCGTGCGCCTTGATGGGCCTGCCGCACAGGAAGCACTCCAGAGCCCGTTTTGAGCGCCTCTTGCCGGAAGGACGTGAGGTAGCACTATATGCGTCAGGTCCTGACGCATATGTAGCTGTTCTGGCTTCTTTCACCCTCAGGGCCTCGGAAAGGGGATATTCCCCCCTCTCTAATCGCTCCTGCTCTTCACGCGATAACTCCAGGATATGGCGGTAGGTGCGGAACCAGGAGGGCGAGACGCCCACGCGCCTGCAGGCGTCCTCCACCGTCCAGCCCTTGCGCACCAGGTAGGCCACGGCCTTAAGGCGCGATACAGGCCCCAGGCCCGCCTGCGCTAGGTTGAGGTCGAGGGCGCGGACGAACAGGGCCACATCGCTCACGTCCTCGGACACGCTCGTGATGATGGCAGGGATGTGGGTCATGCCGAGCTCCCTGGCCGCGAGGTAGCGGGTGATGCCGTCCAGGAGCACGAAGCCATCGCCCCTCCTGGCCACTATGATGGGCGCGGTGAAGCCGTAGGCCATGATGGAGCGCTTCAGCTCGCGCACTATCTCGGGCAATCGGAGCCTTATATCGCCCGCCCACTCGGGGAGCTCTATCGCGCTGACGGGCAGGACCTCAACCCTCACGGCTCACACCTCCTCCATGCCCTTCGCCTTCAGCGCAACCAGGTCGTAGATGGTGTGGCGCAGGAAGTATTCGAGAACTGTTATGACGCCTCTGGCCGCGCCCAGCTCGGAGCGGGTAGACTCGTGCTTAACACCATCTCTCACCTGGACGATAAGGCAGCTGGCACGGAGGAGTGAGCTGATAGCCTCACTCAACATTTCTATGGCTTCCTTGACCTTCACTTCCCCTCCCCTCCTCTTGGTTCGTGAAGAGGGCACCCTTTCTCGACCTCGTTGGGTGTGAGGAACACACACCTGAGCCAGCAGTAGTGCGCTATCTTGACATCGCCCGTCGCCGGGTCAGCGTAGAGGTGGACTGGCGAATACCACCTGCACGTGCGGCATGTCCTCTGCTTCACTTCCCCTCCCTCCTCCTGCTCGCGAGGGCGCAGAAGGCGCGCAGGTGGCACAGACGACACTCCCAGTCGTAGCGCGGTGCCTCCGCGGCCTTCATGGCCGCCACCACGTCCTCGTCCGTGAAGGCCTCCCGGAGGCGGAACTCGCAGAAGCGGTCGGGCGTGATATAGACCAGCCAGCCCTCGCGTGCCCCCGTGAGCCACATGTAGTAGCGCACCTGCTCCAGGTGGTGGGCGTGCGGGAGCTCCTGTCCTGCCCTGCCCGTCTTCACCTCGAACACCACCTCCTCGCCCTCCTCGCCAGCGGCCACGACATCCGGCCTCCCCTTCACGGCCACGTCCCGGCCGTCCAGCTCCACACGCCTGAGGAACTCCCTCTCCACGAGGGGCGTCAGGTCCAGGACGTCGCGGACGTACATGGCCAGGTATTGTTCAACACCGGCGTGTAGCAGGATGGCGTGGAGGAGGCGTGGCTCTGGACGCCATACGTTGAGGGCGGGTAGGGCCAGCTCTAGCTCGCGCTTTCTGGGGCAGAGGCAGAGGTCCGTGACCCAGAAGACGTCGGGCTCGCGCCTGGCGTGGTATTCGTGCTCCTCCCTGAGGCGCCTGAGGACGTAGGACAGCGGACTCTCGGACATGCGCTTAACCCTCCTCCTCTGCGGGCACGTATTCGAGCCGGAGCGGACCCGGCATTTCCAGCGACAGCTTGTGAGCTCCGAACTCCGTGAGCATCATCTCCAGCAAGTAGTGGAGATCGGCTAGCCTCTCGACCACGGTGTCCACGACAATATCGGGGTACATGAGGACGTTCTCGACACGGACGGCAGGCTTGCTTGGGAAGTGGTCTCTGAGCTTCTCCAGACGTTTGAGGCAGTCGGTAAGGTCGTCCAGGTCCTTACAGTATATTCTGAACACCACGCCCATGGCCTCAGCCCTCCAGGACCTCGACCTCGTAGAGCGCCTTACGCCCGGTGCTGGGGAGGCGCTTTATGCGCAGCCTGAGGCCCTCCAGCTTACCGTGCTCCTGCTCTATCAACGCGATCTTCTCGGCCAGGTCCACGTGGCTCAGGACCAAGGTCCTGCGCTCACCGCCCTCCAGCTCCACGTCCAGGAACGGGCGGTTCCCGAAGCGTGTCCTCACGACGCGGACCTCGCCCAGGCACCTGGCCGTTACCTCCTGGCCCTCTTGGAGCGTGAGGAAGTCGTAGCCCGTCCTCTCGCCCGGCTGTCGGCCGAACACGCGCTGGAACCACTCGCTCACGCCTGGGCCACCTCCCTGATGAGCTCGATGGCCCTCTGAACCTCTGCCGTCAGAAGCTCCAGACGCTCCAGGACCTTGTCGGCACTACCGCCTATGCCGGCCGGGTCCACGCGGACGTTCACGGACCACGGCATGTCATTCTCCTGGTAGAGCCTCACGTGCACGTAGTGGCCGTTGGCGTCGAGCGTGCGCTCAACGCGGACGCGGACGTGCAGAAGAGGCTCCTTGCGCTTACTCACCGCCACCCACCTCCTCCAGAAGGCGCTTGACGGCCTCGCGGACCACGTCGTCGAAGTCCAGCTCCTCCCCGCGCCTGTAGGTGAGGAGGCCCTTGGCGCGCTTGAGGAGGCGGTGGGTCTCCGTGCTCACCTTTATCGTGGGCACCTCCGCTCACCTCTTCCTCCGGGCGGCTCCCCCGTCCTCCAATAAAGCCCGCCCGGCAGGGGCGGGGGATTCAGGGGGCGCGGATACCCCACGGCCGCCCGCGCCCGTGGGGGCCTCGCCACACCCGCGCGGCACCATTACGCTCCCCGCTACCCAGCACACCCCTCCCACTTATAACACTTACGGTTACCCCTCACACTTGGTATAACGCTCCTACCGGGTAGAGGACACTAGAGCGCATGAGTTCCAGGGCCATAAAAGGGCGAGGACCTAGGTGCCCTCCTCCTCCCTGACCTCACGGCCAAGCAGCTTGGCCAGGGCCTTGGCCGTCCTGGTGGCGAGCCTCTTCAGCCTCTCCTCGGGCTTAGGGCGCTCCTCCTCACTCAGGCCAAACCACCCCCGCAGGAAGCTTCTTGTAGCGCCTCAGGTGCTGGCGAATATAGTGCAGCTCAAGGGCCCGGGGGTCAGCGAACACGGTGGCGATGAGGGCGCGGTACTCGTCGTCCGTGAGCTCCTCCTTCACGTAGGCCTCGTCCGCCGCCTTGAGGAGCTCCTCCCTGTGCCTGCGCTCCCTGTCCTCAAGGGCGTCGGCTACCACGAGCTCTATGAGCTCCTCCGGGTAGCCTATCGTGGCCAGGTTGGCGCGTAGGGTGGTCTCGTCTATGTAGCCCTTCGTGAAGTCCTCGCGCCAGTTGGCCTCCAGGCGCCTCACGTAGCTCTCGAACTGCTGTTTAGCGTAGGCGCGCACCACGGGGTCCAGCCACTCCGGCGCTAGGCCCGTCATGGCGATGAGGCGCTTCATCTCCTCAAGCGTTATCTCGCCCCACCGATACATCCAGCGGACGTCTATGCGCCCGGGCAGGTCGTACTGCGTGGCGTAGATGATGTCCACGTCCGATACGTGAATGCCGGGGCGGGGCTCGGGTCTGTAGTCGTGCCAGACGATATACTTGCGGTATTCGTCCTCCGTTATCACGCCACGGAGGAAGGCCTGCCAGAGGCGCTCGGGAGACGGTAGCTGCCAGTGGGCCTCCCAGTAGGCGTCTGCCCAGAAGGCGCTGTAGCCCTGCCACGCCATGTAGTGCGTGAAGTCCTCTGGCGTGATGACCTCACGGACCACGAAGCGCACGAGATCCGAGGGTCCGGGTATTCTCTCGGCTAATACCCTGTAGGCGCTCACGAGCTCGGGGGGCACTCCCTGGCCCGTGAGGTAGCGGGCAAAGTCCTCATCGGTGATGGCGCCACGCCACAGCATGCGCGTGGCCTCATCGACTGTCGGCAGGCGGTAGGCGCTGGCGATTAGGGCGGGCACGTATTCGTCGGGCCACCCGTGCAGCGCTAGGAGCTCGCGCAGCCGTGCCTCGTCCATGAGGCCGCGCAGGAACATGCGCACGGCCTCGTCGTCGTCCGGTATGCGCGGCCTCGCCTGGCGGTAGAACCACCGCCTCAGCGGTATGGCGATGTGGGACTGGAAGGCCACGCGCAGCCACTCCAGAACGAAGGCGTTCAGGGCCTGGAGGGCGGGTATCTGCCAGATGGCCAGGAGCGTCTGGTCCACCTGCCCGAAGGTAGCGGCCTCGGCAAGTACGCCGGCCACGGCCAGGCCCACGGCCACCACGTTCCCCACGGCCATTATGGCCGTGCCCCACGTGTATGCCTCATCGGGCGTTAGCGGGCTGTGTGGCGTGAGCGCCCTCGTGATTAGGTCCGTGGCCTCTCTCACGGGTGCCTCCACGGCCTCCCTGAACCTCCCGACGTCGAAGGACGTTATGGCCTCTACTGCCTGGCCGAGAGGGCGCGCTACCTGGCCTATTCCGTCGAGAAGGCCCCGGAGAGTAGATAGAGCGTCAGAGACTGACGCATATAGTGCTGGTTGGAGCTCTTCTGTCCAGAGGGCCCGAACTCGGGCTGATAACTCCTCTGGAATTGCAGCTACCGACGAAACCACAGATTTCCCCAGGTTATCAAGGGTGCTCACCGCGCCGCTTAGGGCGTCCGATACTTCACGGCCAATGGCGCTGAGGCCCTCGGACACGGCCTTACCGGCCTCGGACAGCGCGCCCGTAAGGCCTTCGGCCAGGCCGGACAGGCCGCCCGTTATGGCCTTGCCCACGTCCTCGGCCAGGGGCCTAAGGCCGTCCGCCAGCTCGCCCGCCAGGCCGCTTAGGGCCTTGCCGGCGTTGGCCCAGAACTTCACGGTGAACTCAAGGATGGGGCCGAAGGTCTCCCGCGCCTTGTCCACGAAGCCGGAGAGGAAGTCCCCGAAGGCCCCGTCGAAGTAGCCCTTTAGGCCCGAGATGGCGGGCTCCAGCTCACCGTGGAGCCATGAGGCGGCACCGTATGCGGCCTCACCGACCCAATCCCAGAGGCCCTCGAACCACTCCTGGACGGAGTCCAGGGGCCAGGGCCAGCCCGTCGTGTGCCCTCACCTCCTGGCATTCTTGGTCTTCATGCGTGATGAAGGCCTACTCGCGCCTTATGGCCAGCCTACGAGGCCCCGGCCTGGTGCCCTCCCTGAGGCGCTTCACAGCCTCCTCGTAGATCCTCTCGTCCGTGGCCTCCTCCTCGGGTAGCGTGATGGTGATTAGCCGCCCGGACCTGTGGCGCAGGACCACGGACTTGTAGCGCACGCTCTCGCCTATGGCGGGCATGACCGTGTATGCGTGCTCGAAGATGACCTCGAAGTCCTCGGGCCTGACCTCATTCTCCGCCACGTTCCTCCACCTCCAGGAGGGCGTCTATCAGCGCGTCGGATAAGCGCCTCAGGAGCCTGCAGGCACGGCACTCACAGTTATCGCGTAGCGCGGCCATGACGGCCGCTATCATGAGCTGGCTCTGGCGCAGGGCCTCGGCACCCGGTGCCGGAGGTGTCCTAGCACGCGCGGACTTGCGGGCCATCACCTCACCCCCGGGCCACGAGGCGTTACGCTGAGGAGCCTGGGAGGCGCGAACGGGTGCTCCGGCTTGAGGAACGTGAAGTTATAGTAGCGGTATCGCTTGCCCTCAAGGTATGGCGCGAGCTCGTTCATCAGCCTCTCGCTTAGAACGCTGAAGGACTTCTCGACGGGCCTCCCATCCTCCTCATCGACCAAGAACACCAGGCTCACCACCTTCTTCGGCTTCTTAAGAATCGGGTCAGTTATAACACGCTCCACGAAAGCGTGGTCGGAGAAGTGGAGAGTCTTCGGCTCACCCGGCTTCAGCTTCACCCAGTTCTCCAGGCGCTCGATGACGCGCGCAGCCAAGGCCAGCTACTCACCCCCTGAG
>Ga0209410_1000736_pt1 | contig 15425 bp, 18 predicted proteins | sample Mar14436cmmetaG_FD_184135 | JGI IMG/M metagenome (GOLD analysis project Ga0209410, IMG submission 184135) | Marine hydrothermal vent microbial communities from Guaymas Basin, Gulf of California to study Microbial Dark Matter (Phase II) - Marker... ... | reverse complement strand
GTGGAGGTGGGGGACGTGGGGTACTGGCCTCCTGGGAAGGCCCTCTGCCTTTTCTTCGGGCCCACCCCGATAAGCCGTCCCGGGGAGGTGAGGCCCGCAAGCACGGTGGTCCTGGTGGGGAGGCTTTCCTCGGACCCGGAGGAACTCAGGAAGGTGAGGGAGGGCGATCTGGTCAGGGTCGAGAGGGGAGGTTAGCGTGCGGACTGCCCTCCTCAAGTAGACCTAGAGCGGGGGACCTGTGGTAAGGAAGCGCTTCGGGAGCTAAGAGGGGAGTAAAGTATGGGAGGACCTCTGTACGGGAGTGCAGCATCGCTGGACCAGGTGGTCCGGGCGTTGAGGGAAGGGCTTGGAGGACGCTTGGTCTCCGTCGTCCTCTTCGGTTCCAGGGCCAGGGGGGACGAGGGGGAAGACAGCGACTGGGACCTGCTGGTAATAGCGGAGGGGCTTCCAGAGGGATCGATGTCGAGGCGTAAGTTCATCCGGGGTCTCCTGCCTCCCAAGTGGCGCCATCGTGTTTCCGTAATAGCTAAGACCCCGGAGGAGTTCGAATCCTCCCTTCCTCCGCTCTATTTGGACATCGCCTTGGATGGAATTATAATCTACGACCCTAGAGATTACGCTTTGGAGAAGCTTTCGTACATAAGGGATAGGATAGAGGAACTTGGATTGCGACGGCGGAGGTTAGGGAAGGGTTGGGTATGGCTTTGGAGGTCCCCTCCGGGTACGGACTGGGAAATCGAGTGGAAGAGATGAAGCCCTTAGAGGATGCAAGGTACAGGTTGCGGCTCGCCATCGGCTTCCTGGAGGAGGCCCGCCAAGACCTATCCCTCGGACGATGGCGGTCCTGTGTGGACAACGCTCAACTCTCCGTGGAGAACTCCCTGAAGTCTGCGATAGCCCTTTGGGGGCCGATCCCTCAGACCCATAATCCGGCAGAGGTTCTGGCCGAGATGATGGATCAGGGTCAGATAGACGAAACCTTCAGGGAGGTCGTGGAGAAGTTGCTCTCCTGCGGCGAGGAGTTAGGGCCGGACGTCCATGTGAGGACGGATTACGGGGACGAGCTGAGCGGGCTGACTCCTTGGGAGATCTTCCACGAGGAGGATGCACGCAACGCTGTGGCCGTCGCAGAGCGGGCCGTGGGAATAGTCCAGGATCTGCTCGAAAGTCTCGGACGGGAACAAGGGTGTTCCCCTCAGGGGTAGTATATTATGGAGGGAAGGATGGGAAAGCTCGGCCTCCCTGCCGGCATGCGATACGACGATATGAGGCGCACTGCGAGGGTGTTGGAGATAGTTCAGGACATAGCAAGAGCTCCCAGAAGGTGGCGCAGGAGGACGCTTGCGGAGCGGTACGAGGTGTGCGAGAGGATGATACAGAAGGACCTGCTCATAATAAGGGAGAAGCTCAAGCTTCCTCTCAAGAACGACGGGGACGGGTACTACTTCGAGAGGCTCCCCCAGCTTCCCACGGTGAGCTATTCCTTCACTGAGGCTTTGGCACTGCTTTTGGCGGCGAAATCTGCGAGGGTGGTCCCGGGGGTGGACTCGTCGGAGCTTGCGGCTGCCGTGGCGAGGTTGGAGTCCGTATTCCCCGAGGAGTTCTCCTCGGTTCTCAGGAAGCTCTCGGGCCTCGGCGTCCCCGCTCCGCACCGTCAGGGGGTGTTATCGCAGCTCTACAGGGCGCTCCTCTGGGGGAGGAGGGCCGAGATAGTCTACGTATCGGGGGAGAGGGGGACGCCCACGGAGCGGAAGGTCGAGCCCTACGCCATATTCCCGTACGTCCGCTCCTGGCAGATGGCCGCTTACTGCCACCTCAGGGGGGAGGTGAGGCTTTTCAAGGTGGACAGGATAAGGGAGGTTCGACTTCTGGACGAACCTTACACCATCCCTCCGGACTTCGATCTGGACGAGTACTTAGGGGACAGTTGGGGACTTATGAGGGGGGCTGCGGGGGAGCCCGAGGAGGTGGAGCTCGTGTTCGACCCGGTCGCCGGAAGGTGGGTGTCCGAGGAGCACTGGCATAAGAGCCAAGAGGTGGAGTTCCTTCCCGACGGTTCGGTGAGGGTCAAGTTCCACATCGGGATCACCCCGGAGTTCGTGCACTGGGTGCTCTACTACGGGAGCAGGGTGAAGGTCCTAAGGCCCGAGTGGCTCAGGAAGAAGGTGGCCGAGGAGCACAGGAAGGCAGCGGAGATGGGTGATATAACCCAGGAGGAGGAGAGATGCCAGAAGGGACACTTATAATCCAGGTTGGGAGACGAGGGGGTTTTACCCTCCCGAAGAAGTTAAGGGATAAATACAACATCCGTAGCGGCGATATGTTAACCCTGCTCGATTTAGATGGTGTCTTCGTGCTCATTCCCAAGGTATCCAAGATAGACGAGCTGGCCGACGAAATCGCCCGTGAGCTTCAGGACAAAGGCATAACTTTGGAGGAGATGTTACGCCTCCTTCGGGAGGAACGGGAGAGATATTATGAAGAGCGCTACGGCCAAGTGTAAGGTTTTCCTGGATTCCAGCGCTCTGTTTGCGGGGATATTTTCGGCCAAGGGAGGAGCCCGCTTTATCGGAGAAGGTAGGATTACCCATAGGTACCCCGGGAGATTTTATAGCGTGGTATAAAAAGAGGTGGCTATTGCAGATATAAGGACCTAACTTAGGTCCAGTTTGCCATCACTGGATCATAAGAAAGCAGCGGAGATGGGGGACATATGAGGCCGATGATATCGGACTCCGTCGGCATCTATTACTTCTCAGGGACGGGAAATACCCTGCTCGTGGTGAAGAAGATGAAGGAGGCCTTCGAAAGGAACGGCCTGAGGGTCGGACTCTTAATGTCAATTTTGTATGAGGTGCATATCTTTCTGCCCGACGGGGGCGATATATCTGCCTGGGAAGGAGTACGATATATCGTGCTGTGGAGGTGGAGGAGTTGTTGAGGGAACAAGGATGAACCGAAAGGGAGGACTATGGGTGAGGTATTAGTGGCTACCTTAGGAACGGAGCCTCAGGTGGTAACGCTCGTATTGGATGAGCTTTTGAAACAAGGGCATATCATCTGCCGAACGGTTGTGGTCCACACCGACGACTCGGTCGAACCGGTGAAGACGGCGGTATTCAAGCTTAGAGCTGAGGCAGGTCGGCATTATTCCTTTCTTTCTCCTCCAGTTATATTTAGGTTTGAACCCATAGAGGGAGAACACGGCCGTCCCCAGGATATCCTGACGGAGGAAGATGCAGGTGCCGCGTTTAAGACGCTTTACAGGATCGTCTTAAAGGAGAAGCGTGCAGGATATAAGGTACATCTCAGCATAGCTGGTGGAAGGAAGGCGATGGCGGTCTATGGGATGGCCGTGGCCCAGTTGCTTTTCGACGAGGACGACAGGGTCTGGCATGTGGTCTCGGAGGAGGTGTTGCACAGTAAGGACCGCCTCCATGCTGAGCCGGATGAAAGAGTGATACTGGTTCCCATACCCGTCCTAAAGTGGAGCACGATCTCTCCTGTAACCACGGAACTTGTGGTCTTCGAAGACCCCTGGCGTGCGATAAGCAAACAGCGGGAGATGCGAGAACTTCAGGACCGTATGAGCTTGCTTCACTTCGTCGAACATGAGCTTTCCCCTATGGAACGCAAGATACTGAGCCTCCTGGTGAGGGAAGGGTTGAGTAACAAAGAACTGGCCCGTAGAGTCTGCCGTAGCGAGAAGACGGTAGCAAACTTGCTCTCTTCTATATATGCGAAATACAAAGAGTTTCGACAACTAAGCCCTGAAGAGAGCGTCAGCAGGGCCAGACTCATATCCGACCTACGAACGGTAATTTCGGGAAATTCTTCCTGAAAGATCGGGAAGTTTTACCTATTGAATTTTAGGAATTAATGTCTTATCTTCGTGATGACCAATCGGGTGTCTTTAGTAAAAGCGATCGGGGCAGGCTGTGGACGTCCTAAAACGCCATTCAGTTTGGCTTATTTCTTCGGTTCCGCAGCTGAGGACATAAGCCGGTGCGCGGATGTAGACGTCGCCGTATCGTATGGATTTAGAGGAGGTACTTCAAGATGCTCTCCATGCATTTTGGGCCTTCTGTGATGAAGTCCCCGCCTGGCTGAGAACCCTTTCGGAGGAGGGATGGAGCGATGGTAAAGGCGACTCTGGAAACGGTAACCCCGCTGTTTTTGGGCGGTGCCGACCCACGCGGAGCCCCAGAACTGCGAGCGGCATCGGTCCGCGGTGCACTGCGCTTCTGGCTGCGCGCACTGCTGGGCGGGATCATTGGTGATGACAAACTTAACGACCTTCGCAAAGCCGAATCAGCCGTCTTCGGCAGCACGGAGGGTGCATCGCCGGTGGTGGTGCGACTAATAGGTGAAGACCAGGCTCAGTCTTACCGCCCATTACTTCATAACCCCAGCAAAATGTTCACTTTTCAGGGCATAAAGCCAGGCCAGTTGCTCACCATGACCCTTCTACCACGTCCACCGCATCGCACCATCCCTGAAGCTGCTTGTGGAGCGTTGCTTGTGTTCCTTTTACTTGGCGGTCTGGGAAAACGTTCCCGACGGGGCTTTGGTAGTTTCATCGCCCGCTCAATCAGCGGCGAATTTCCCCTTCAGTTGCCCGACTATTCAGATGCCAATCGTTTTGCTAAGCAGTTACCATCTCTGATTCAGCAAGCGATAGAGGTGATCGAATCTTTCGCGCAGATATTGAAGTTGGATACCGGGACACCAATTACTCCTCCTCAATTTGCTGTCTTACACAATAAGCAGTCAAAAGTGTTATTCTGCAAGAAGCCCTTTCCCAAGTGGGAGGAAGCAATGGAAGCATTTTGGAAAGTGCTACGTTCCGACTCCTATCGTGACAATCACGTGTTTGGTTTTACGAAGGTAGGACGCCAAGCCTCCCCACTGCACTTGCGAATTGTGAAGTTAGGTGAAGGTTATCACATCCTACTCACAGCCTTCCGGATCCGCTTTGTAAGTCAACAGCCATCCTGGGAGGTGATGCAGAAGTTCTTGGAGGAGTGTAAACAAAAGTGGGAAGGTGAATGGGCATTTGGAGGTGATGTGCAATGGAAATAACAAACTCCCGCTGGGCTCGTAAAATTGTCGCCCTGCTTCATGACCCGCCCGACAAGGCGCTCGGCATCGCGGGCCATAAAGAACGCGCAAGGGAATTGCAGCAAATTGCGCTGGGGCGAGAGGCAACAACTGAGGAGGCACGGACGGCAGAGCAGGCCGATCAAATCGCTTCCGCTGCTGACCGCGTGGACTTTCCAGAGGGCTCGGAGGCCTATTGGCACACCGAAAAAGCCGTGTTGATTCATCCTCTGGCAGGACGCGAGTTGGATTTGGGTTCGCTGGCGGTGGACACGACGAACACACACGAAGCAGCGAAGAAAGTGGTGGAGTTGTTGGTCAGGGATGTCTCCAATGGGGTTCAGCGGTTTCTGCGGCTTTGGCGATGTTTGACCGAGCAGTTAGCGAAGGAGTTTCCTCGTGTAGGAACGTTATTCAGGATGTTACCCGCCGATACACGGCAACCGGACCATCCGCTAACTCAGCACCTTTCAATCACAGCAGCGATTGCCGATGCGCTGCCCCAGCCTGCGCTACTTGCTTTCTCCATCGGTCCCGTGCAGGAGTTCATCGCCGCCGCCCGCCGAACGCAGGACCTATGGATGGGCAGTTGGTTGCTGTCCTACCTCTCCTGGACGGCGATGAAGAGCCTCGTCGAAGAATACGGACCCGATATCATCGTCTTCCCGTCGCTGCGCGGGCAACCGCTGTGCGACCTTTGGCTGGCCCAAGATAAGCAGGTTCCGACACAAAAGCCACGTCTCGAAGACCTCACCCTGGCCAGCTTGCCTAATAAGTTCGTCGCCTTGTTGCCAGCGTCGGAAGCGAAGTCAGCGGCAGGAAAGGCAGAGAGGGCCGTGCGTGGAGAATGGAAGCGGTTGGCCGACTTAGTGCTCTCTGCCTTATCAAACGGCATCATGCCCGTTGACGAACAGACACAGAAGATGTGGGAAAATCAGGTCAGCACCCATTTGGAGGTCTACTGGTCCATACTGCCCTGGGAAGGCAAGGGCGACGGGGGCAAGCAAGCGGAGGCGGTCAAGTCGCTATTTGAAATGCTGTGTGCTCCCCCATCGGGCTGGCGTTTCGGCAAGGCCTACGCACTGTTCGCCAGGCCGAAGGAAGAAGGCGGGGGACAGTATCATCCAAATTGGGGCACAACTTACAGCTTGCTTTACAGCCTTACTGACCGTGCTTTTAATGCCCGCAAGACCCTGCGCGACTTTGTGCCGATGGAGGAAAAGGGCGAGAAGTGCACCGTCTGCGGACGGCGGGCTGCGCTGCACGGGCGGGACGGCAGCCGCCAAGGTGTCCGCAAATTCTGGTCCCGGGCGGCAAGCAACCTAAAGGCAAAAGATCGCTACGAAGTCAGGTTGGACGGACGCGAACGGCTCTGCGCTATCTGCACCGTCAAGCGATTCATACAACGTGAGGTTCTGGAAGGGGAGATCGGCTTGAGAGGCGGTTTCCCATCCACCAGCGAAATTTCCGTGGCATCCTTTAAGGCGGCTGTGCTTGAGAAACTGAAAGATCCGGAAAGCGGGGAGAAATTGGCAAACGCCCTGAGCGATTATCTGGAAGGGCTGAAACGGCTGGGTTTCCCCATCTCCGTTGTCCCAGAAGCGATTCCTAAACTTCACCAATTGAGACAGCAACTTTCAAACGCTCCTCAGAGGGTGAGGGAATACGCCGGGAAGTTGCTCGGTTACGACGGCGAGGCTCTCTTTGAAGATGTGCTTACCGTGAAGCGTTTCAAAGAGGAGTACGGCCTCAGTGTGAGCGAAGACGATATAAAGGCGGTGCGCGAATCTTTGAGAAGATTAAAAAGGGTTGCTGAAGAGGCAGATATACCTTCCCCCGCCAGATACTACGCCGCTTTGATGATGGATGGTGACCATGCGGGGCAGTGGCTCAGCGGCACACATGAGGGGCTGACCACTTTTGGAGATGTGTTGCATCCCGAAGTCAGAAAACGATTGGAGAACGTGTCCGGGTGGAAAGACCTCCTGAAAGAACGGCGGTTGATGACACCTGCCGTTCACGCGGCGATTTCCGACGCTCTGGCAAACTTCGCTCTGAAGCTGGTTCGGTTCGTCGTGGAAGAGCGGCACTGCGGACGTGTTGTTTACGCAGGCGGCGATGACGTGCTTGCTCTGCTGCCGTTGGATGAGGCACTGCCGGCGGCACGGGAACTGCGTGCTCTGTTTTCAGGAGAGGTTGGCTTTGTTGAGTCCAATTTGAAGTCTTCGGAGATGGATATGCGCAAGCAAAACTGGCAGGTTAAGTTCGGAGATCCTACGTGTACAGGTTACTTGTGGCTGGACGGCGCACCGCTGCCGACGATGGGGCCGGCGGCGAGCGCTTCCATCGGCATTGCCATTGCGCACCATTTGCAGCCTTTGGATACGACCTTGCAAGCCATGCGCGAGGCGGAACGTGCAGCTAAAGAAACCTACGATCGCAACGCCCTGTGCATCCACCTTCTCAAGCGTTCGGGTGAGGAGGTGCGGGTTGGCGGACGGTGGTTCTATGAGAGTGTGCCTCAGGACACGGTGGCGATGATAACCGATATCTGTAAGCGGTTCAAAAGCGGGCAACTCGCGATGAAGTTAGCACACGTGGTCTTTGAAGAGGCTCGCACGCTATCACACTTGCCGAAAGAGGCACAGCAAGCAGAACTCAGGAGACTACTCAAGCGGCATTCCCAGCGCCGAATGTCCGACGATGAACACGAGGCTTTGGCGGAGAATCTCACCGTCTTCGCCTCGGCGTTGAACTCGCACGCCGATAAGGTCGGCAAGCGGGGCTTTGAGCAGATGGCAGAATGGCTTTTGCTTGCTCGTTTCTTAGCTATGGGAGGTGAGGTATGATGTGGCAATTGTTCATTGAGCCGAACGATGTCCTTCTGTTCCGCGACGGAAAGCCATTCACGGCGGGTGAAGACCATCGCGCTCGCAGCATCTTCCCGCCGACGCCGTTCACCATGCAGGGCGTTGTGCGGTCGAAGATTCTCTTCGACAGCGGCGTGAGCCTTTCAGACTACGCACACGGAGCGCCATCAGCGCAGGATTTGATTCGGCAAATTGGTAGGCCCGGCGGCAACTACGGACAACTACGCTTGCGCGGTCCATTTGTAACGAAGCGCAACGGCGACACATTTATGCGTTACTTTCCGTTGCCTGCCGATGTGGTCATGGTGGATAAACACCTCACATTAGTCAAGCCATTGTCCGCTAATTGCTTCAGTAGCAATATTCCTGATGACCTGTATCTCCTTTGGGTGCGCACAGACAAACCGATTAAGGAAGCGCGCGGCTGGTTAGAAGAAGATGAGTTTCGGAAATACCTTTCGGGTCAAACAGAATTACGTGTCACGTCAGAAAGCGACTTGGTGGTGTGCGAGCCTCGCCTGGGGATTGCGCTAGATCCTGTTCGGCGGAGCGCAAAGGAGAGAATGCTTTACACGATGGAATTCTTGAGGCTTAGAGAAAACGTGGGCTTCCTTCTGGAGGTGGACGGCATCCCGCCGTTTCGTTCTGAGAAAGGGTTGTTACAGGTGGGCGGCGAAGCAAGGGCAGCGATTTACGAAGTGCTGAAGACCCCGCTACCGGCCGTGTCATCACCGAATCCCCTTCCAAAACAATTTAAAGTCGTTTTGCTCACCCCCGCATGGTTCTCCGGAGGATGGAGACCTCAAGGAGACAACTGGGGACAGTTTTTCGACGGTGCCAATGTGCGATTAGTTGCCGCCGCGTTGCCACGAGCACAACCCATCGGCGGTGCATTTGTGGATGATGTAAGACGTCGAGCCGATTTCCAGAAAGTTATGCACAGCTTTGTGCCCGCGGGAAGCGTATTTTTCTTCGAGAGCGAGGGTGCTGCTACCTACAATGGAAAGCCCTTTACCGAAACGCCGCGGAACGAAGGTGACTTCGGACAAATCGGTTTTGGCTGTGTGGCCATAACCGAGTGGGAATTCGCTTGAAAGGAGGTGATTCGTTATGTTTGAAAGAGCAACAATACTTTACTTATATGTGGAAACGCCGCTCCATGCCGGAAGCGGCACAAGTCTGGGCATAGTGGATTTGCCTATTCAACGGGAACGCACAACCGGCTACCCCATTGTGCAGGCATCAGGGTTGAAGGGATGTCTAAGGGATGAGGCCACCTACCATAAGGATTTTTGTCAGAACAGTGCTTGCCCGCTCTATCCGCACGCCGACTGGGAGAAAAAGGTTGAAGTCGTTTTCGGCCCCGAAACTGAAAGAGCGAGCGAACATGCAGGCGCTTTATCCGTCGGCGATGCTCGTATCTTGCTCTTCCCCGTCCGATCCCTTATGGGGATCTTTGCCTGGGTGACCAGCAAGGATGCTCTGGCGAGGTTCAAGCGAGATGCGGAGATGGCGAACCTTTCTAACATTTCATGGAACCCCGTTGGACCGGATGATGAAAGCAAAGCGCTTGTGGCCGAGTCTAACATCGTTTCCGCAGATGGACGAATCGTCCTGGAAGAGTTCGCCTTCACGGCAGAGCCTTGTGCTGAGGTTCAAACCATCGCTGAGTGGTTGAAGGATAAGGCCTTGCCCTTAGGGGCTGAGTATGACTATTGGCGACGATCTCTGCCCCAACGTTTGATTATACTTCCCGAAAACGCCTTCCGTGACTTCACCCTGTTTTCCACGGAGGTCATCAGCCGCATTCGTCTGGACGATGAAAAGAAGACCGTTGCACACGGTGCGTTGTGGTCGGAGGAGCATCTGCCGTCGGATACTCTGCTTTACGCAATGCTGTTTGCCGGCAAGCCTCGGGTGAAAGACGACGACTTATCTGACGATTGGAAGCAGGCAGGCGATAAGGTCGGGGAAATCGTCAAGTTCGTGAAGGGTTGTGTGGATGGGAAGCGGCTACAATTGGGCGGTGAGAGCACCGTGGGGCGTGGTTTCGTGAAAGTGCGAATGACCGGATGAAAGGAGGTGACACCCGTGGCCCGTTTCCTTGTTTACCTGGAGCCGGCTGAAGAGGGAGGATACATTGTCTCCGCTCCCGCTCTCCCTGGTTGTGTCACGCAGGGGGAAACGAAGGAAGAGGCATTGGCGATGATCAAGGATGCCATCGAGGGTTACATCGCCAGTCTGCGCAAGCACGGGGATCCATTGCCCAGCGGATACGAAGCAGGAGAGTTCGAGGTCGTAGAAGTTGAAGTGGAGTCCGCAAAGTGAGCCGTCTTCCCTCGCTTAAACCAGCTGAGGTGGTTCGCAAACTTCAACGAGCCGGTTTTCTGATCGACCATGTAACAGGAAGTCATTACATCCTTCGACATCCCGATGGACGACGGGCGGTCGTACCGTATCATGCTGGACGCGATGTCAAACGTGGTGTATTGCGGGCCGTCATCCGGCAGGCCGGTTTGACGGTGGATGAATTTCTCAAGCTGTAGACAAATAAGGTGTGCATAGGAGGTGTTGGGCCATGAAACAATCTCTTCAGCAAACCCTTGACCAGAAGAGGGCAGAACGGGCATGGGATGATGTGAGTACAGTCAAGCAACAGGATTTTAGGGACAAATACGGCAGTTTAGTTAAGAGACTGCCCATGTATGTGCTGACTAATGGGTTAGGGCAAACTTTGGCATTTCTAAGGGCAAAAGGTGCAGTAGAGCCAGGCAAGCAACCATCCACAGAAAAGAAGGCGCACAAAGCCGCCTATGAACATCTATCATATTGGGTCACAGAGCAGATCTACGGCACACGCGACGACAAGTTATTAGAGCGAATCATCAGGGGTGATAGCCAGACTTATCGCCGCGCCACTGTTGAAGCCCTGGCGTATCTGACCTGGCTTAAGCGCTTCGCCGAGGCGGAACTGCCGACGGAGGAGGGGTAAATCATGGATTGGCGGAGGCAACAACCACGACGAGGCAGCGCACCACCGCGCAGAGATGATCTGTCTGATTGGACCTTCCCTCTGCCGCCTGAGGTTGCATCTTTAGCAGAAAGGGTGACTGTATGCCTGAATGCAGGAATCTGGCTGGAACATTTTGCTGGTTGGGAAAAACGCCGAGGTGAACTCAAGCGCACCGAACAAACTGACCGACGTGAACGCATCGTCCGCGCTTTTGACCAAAACGAGGCCTCGCGTCTTCTTAAGTTGAGCAAAACAGTTGGGGTGTCAGAAACAGGTGCACAAATCAAGGCACAACTTCAACAACTCAGCAATTTACTCAACGCCTACAAAACGCGCTGGGAAGCAATGCTCAACGACTATGATCGGCATGGCTATGAGGTAAAACAGTTCCCCATGTACTCTGCTAGCCGCGTCATCGTCGGTCTGGGCGCCGAAAGCGTGCTGGAGACCAGCGTGCGTCTGCACCGAGTTTACGGCTTCCCCATCATTCCCGGGAGTGCCCTTAAAGGTCTGGCTCGGTCGTATGCGCTATGGCAGATCGCAGAGCGGTTAGGTGTGCCTGCCCTTTCGCCGAAGGACGTTGCAGCAAGGGAAGAAGCCAGAAAGAGCACGCCGATTCAGAAGTTAGGGGCATATCTTGACGAACCCGATGAGAGCCGTCGCGCTCAATTGCTTGACGATTTGAAGCAAGACGAGGCTATTCCGTCGTCTGCAACCTTGCGCAAGTTAGATTTCGCAGCCGTTGAGGAAAGCACCAAATCACTGCGCCTTGCTTTTGGAACGATCGGCAGCGCAGGCAAACTCATCTTCTTCGACGCCGTGCCGGCCAATTCCACCAACCTGAAACTGGACCTGGACGTGATGAACCCGCACTACAGCGATTACTATCGCGGTGGCAACACCCCACCTGCTGACTACCTGAACCCGATGCCTATCTTTTTCCTTACTATTGCACCGGGTAGCGAGTTCCTGTTTGCCATCGCTTCCAAAGACCCGGCGCTGGCCGAGCAGGCACAGGCTTGGTTGCAAGCGGGCTTGAAGGAGATGGGCATCGGCGCGAAGACAACCTCCGGTTACGGACTATGGGAGACGAGATCATGAAAGCCTTCACCTTTCTCGGCACGGGTGATTACCAGACTGTGACCTATTGCTGGAACAACGTTGAAGGGCAGAGGGAATGCCGGACGAACCTTTTCCCCGAGGCCGTCGCCCGCATCTTTGAGCCTGAAGCATTGCTGGTATTGGTGACCCCGACGGCGAGAAATTACAAGCCCTCGAAAGGTGAACGGTGTCCAACTTGCCATCGGGTGCTACCTGAACCCAGACGGGAGAGATCTCACCTCGATACGCTTGTGGAACGGCTGGGGGATTTGGTGGAACCGGTGGACATCCCCGAGGGCAAGTCGGAAGCGGAACTCTGGGAAATCTTCGACCGCGTGGCGTCGTCGGTTGAGGAAGGCGAAACAGTACTGCTGGACATCACCCACGCCTTCCGCTCCATCCCGATGATCGTTTTTGCCGTCGCTGCTTACCTTCGGCGGACAAAAAGGGTGACGATTGAGCGCATCATCTATGGAGCATACGAGGCTCGGGAGCCTTACCATGAGCCCCCAAAGCCGACGGACCGAGCGCCCATCTTCGACCTGACACCGCTTCTTGACCTGCTGGACTGGCTCGGCGGAGCGGAGTTTCTACTTCGTCGCAGCGACGCTATCTTACTGGCGGAAAGGCTTCAAAGCGTCCATCGTCAGGCGTGGCGAAGCCGAAAGGATGACGACCTGCCGAGGCGCTTGCAAACTGTGGCCACAAAATTGCGAGCCTTCTCCCAAGCCCTGCACCTGGCCCGCCCAAGGGATGTGATGCGCCATGCCCGTGAACTGTTGCCGTTGCTGGAGAAAACAGCATCGGAAGCGGAACGATGGACGAAACCTTTCGCTATAATCCTCGAACAGGTTCGCTCGGAGACCGTAAAGCTCGCCTACAATGCGCCCGACCGCCTGGATAGGGAAAATCTCCGAAAACAACTGGCGCTGATAGAGCACTTCTTGGACAAGGGGTTGCTGGCGCAGGCTATCCTGCTGGCACGGGAGTGGATCGTCAGCTGGGTCGCCCTTCAAAGGGGGGACGGCGATTGGCTGGATAAGGATTACCGCGAGCGAGAAATTGAAGGGGCGCTCGGCGCAGCCGCCCGAAGACTTCGGGAGCCGAACACAGAGGTGCCCGAATGGTTTGGCAGGCTCCCTAAAAGCGGAGAGGTCGCCCAGGCATGGGACCGGATCACGCAGCTCCGCAACGACTTGGCCCACTGCGGGATGCGCAAGGATGCTGCCAGTATCCAGAGAGTTGAGCAGCGGACCGACGAAGTCCCGCATCGCCTGCAAGCGCTGTTAAACGATGTGCCCGATAGAATTCTTCACAGCGGGAGGGTCGTGATTGACCTTAAAAGCCTCTACGGCGAGGTCGCCAAGTTGGATGAGCTGCCGAACTACCTTGAGCGAGCAAAGGAGTTGGCAGGGGAAGGAAACGAGGTCGTGCTCACGGGTCAGGCACCCATCTGGCTTTACCTTGCGGTCGCCCATGCACTGCACGGTAAGGCTAAGAAGCTCGTTTATGATTCTCCTGTGACTGGGGAGGTCGTCATATTCGACCACAGCCCGGACTAAGGTGGCCGGTCCACGACTATCTTTCAGGCAGTACAATCTCTGGGGGTCTACTGATGACAGGCCGTGAGCTTGTGAGGTTAAGGTCGTCGTTGCCCGATATCTGCCGGGAGCACGGGGTGGCCGTTTGCTACCTCTTCGGGTCGTCAGCGCAGGGGTGTGATGGCCCGCTCAGCGATGTGGACATCGCCGTCGTCCTTTTCGACGAACCCGGTGACGATTGGTTAGAGCTATGGTCGAGGCTTTTAGAGAAGATGGAACAGGTCGTCGCGCCGAGGCAATTGGATCTGGTCCTCCTGCAGCGCGCCCCCCTACTTTTAAAATGGAAGGTCATCTCACAGGGCGAGGTGCTTTACTGTGCTGATGAGATGTTCCGCATCGCATTCGAGGAACGGGTCATCGGCGAGTGGTTGGACTTCTCGGAATGGTTGAAACGATTTCACGACGAGATGGTCGAAGGCATCCTGGAGGAGAAGGGGTGATGCTCGATCGAAACGTCTTGCTCACCCAGCTTTCCTTCGTCCAACAGGCGCACCGTCGGCTTGAGCGGTTAGCACAACTGGATGAGGAAGCATTTCTCGCAAACGAAGATAACATAGATGTCGCTCAGAACAGGCTCCGCATAGCCGCCGAGGCAGCAGCCGATATAGGGAGGCATATCGTCGCTCGCATGGGATGGGGCACGCCGACGAGTTATCCAGATGTATTCGTCCGTCTGGCAACGCATGGAGTTTTATCTCCGTCGCTGGCGGAACGGATGGGTGAGCTGGCTCGCTTCCGAAATATCATGGTTCACCGTTATCCATTGGTCACACCGGAGGAACTGCATCGGCGTGTTAAGCTCCATGTTGCCGACATTAACGATTTCATTCGGGAGATAACCTTGTACCTGCGCGGCCAAGGTATATGCTGAGTGGTAATAGTCCGTCTTGTGACAGGGGAGGTTGTCATATTCGACCACAGCTCGGATTGAGAGGGGGTGAAGGATGGAAGTTCTGAAATTTCCTGTTCTCAACGATCCCTGGCTGGACAACGGTCTGGAGGTGTTGTACCGAGCTATAGAGGAGATCGGAGGCCAGCATAGAGGAGTTGTCGGGGAGGTGTGCCTTGAGCCAGATCGATTAACCTTTAAGGTCTTGGATGAAGAACGCCTGTCGGAGCTTTTAGACGACCTATTCGGAGAGTGGTTCAAGGAAAGGCTCCATTACTGGTCGGAGACACGGGGAGAAAAGAAGCTTGTGCTTAAACAATTCGTAACCTTCAACCGCCAGCCTCCTTCGCAGTATCCCAAGCTCTTTATAGAAGGAAAGCGTGGTGAGCTTATAAGAAATGCTCTTATGCCACCTTCGGAGGACGGAGACCTATGTCCGGTGTGTGGAGTTCGTAGCAAAGGATGGGAGAAGTTGACGCTCTCCGTGCATCCGATAGCCACTAAGATCAAGTCCCTTTCTGGTGTGAGGACAAGAATAACCGACAAGGGTTTGAAAGGGTTAACCGAACACTTCCGAGTCTGTCCAAGGTGCTACCTCAGAGGAGCATTAGCTTGGCTGGACGATGCGCTTATATACCGGACTTTTATAGGAGGAAGCCTTTCTGCCGTATTGGTTCCTGCGCCGGTAAACTTGGACCTATCCCGTCTCAGCGAACTTAAGGAAGGATATCGGCGGCAACTCAGGCTTCAGGATGGGAGGTCGAACGTCAAGGTCGTCGTCCGGAAGGGTGAACAGGAGGTGGAAGAGGCTCCTCCGGCCGAGAACTCCGTGCTTCTTGCCTTCTTAGAAA
>Ga0209410_1000735_pt1 | contig 15428 bp, 15 predicted proteins | sample Mar14436cmmetaG_FD_184135 | JGI IMG/M metagenome (GOLD analysis project Ga0209410, IMG submission 184135) | Marine hydrothermal vent microbial communities from Guaymas Basin, Gulf of California to study Microbial Dark Matter (Phase II) - Marker... ... | reverse complement strand
TTCATCATTGATCAGAAGGCGCTTTTACATCATCTAAGCATTTATTACACTAACTCTCTCTTTAATATTTCCTCAACAATATCTTTATAATCCTAAAAATTTATCTAATGTGTTTCTCCTATCAATCTTATCTTTTTTCGGCGTCTCTTCAAGCTCAACTAAATCTTCTCGAAGATCTTGGCCGAGATAGCCATTTTTCGCAAGTTTTTTCAAGTGTTGTGCAAGCTTTCTCCCTATTGTCGGAATTCTAGCGAGTTCTAAAATGTCTGCATTGATCAAGTCGCTTATCGATCTATAGCCATGATCGTACAGAACTCTAGCTCTCACCCTGCCTATCATCTTTATCCTCGCTAGCTCCAATAGTTCCGTCTTTACACCATGCTTCACTCTTTCTCTTAGGATATGGAGATTCCTCAAATGATCAGTGTATCCCTTAATTTTAGCTAATTCATATGCAGAATATAATAGCCATTCAGCAATCCTAGTTATATTATAGATATCTCCTGGCCCTACATCGTATTTTTCTATAATATAATTTTCGGATTTTTCTTCTATCCAGTCAAACAATAGCATGGCAGTCTTTAATTCAGCTAGGAAATATTCAAAATCTATGGGGTCTACTGGAGGCTTCTTAAAGAGAAGAGCCTGTAGCTCATCGAGAATATCACTATATTTTTCTTTTTCCCTCCTCTTCAGATATAGCTTCGGCATATCAGGTGTTGAGGATATCAAGTGGAGATAGCCTAATGTATGATATTTCCCCTTCTTCAATCCGTCCAAGACCATAGATGCAGTTAAAGGATCTATGTATAGTTCCGTTACTCTCCTACCCAAGAGTGTAGCTATTAGTTTCCCCTCCAACATTTTTATCATTTCTGATTTTTCTAAAAAGAAGAGAACACTTTTTACAGAGAAATTTAGAGAAGAAATATTAAACTGTTTAGCATATAGTGTGGCTTCTAAAATGTCGAAGATTCCGTCTAAGGTATGGGCAAATTCGTTAGACACTATTGCTAGAACTTGTGTCCTAAGGACAGGCTCAGAGGCCAATTTAGAGTATATCTTCTCGGGTTCAGCTCTTACATACTCTTCCATTAGTAACTCTAGTTCATCATAAGTCTTTGCTATCAATATAGCTTCTCCATACTTATCATATTTAGGTCTTCCAGCCCTTCCAGCCATCTGCTTATACTCCATTACCGGGATCTTATCATAGTACCCTAGTTCGACGTTATATCTACGATAATCGGATATTATCACACGTCTCGCTGGTAAATTAACGCCGGCAGCAAGCGTTGGAGTCGCTACGATAACTTTTATTATATTCTTCTTAAAGTTATCTTCAATAATCTTTCTCACATTATATGTCAGACCAGCATGATGAAAGGCTATGCCTCTCTGAACTACTTCAGCCAGCTTCTGCGTAATCTGATTATCCTCTACAGATAGTATCTCATATGCTATTTTCTTTGTCGCTTCCTTGTCTATGATTCCTTCTCTCACAAACGTTCTACCCAAATTAGCCAGTAGTTTTCTTGCATATGAGATAGTGCTTCTTCTTGTAGAAGTAAATATTAATACTTGGCCTTTATCAGAAAGCCCATCTAGGGTTAGATCGGTTATGGGATCATAAGTCATCTCAATGTCCTTTACCGTATTATCCTCAAAGTAGATTTCTCCATCATAATATACTCCTTCAGTAAGTTTGACAGGTCTCCACGAAGAGATTATGGATTTAGCTTCAAGCCAATTAGATATTTCGTCGATGTTTTTTATGGTTGCACTTAATGCTATTATCTGAAAATTTTTTCTCAAAATCCTTTTGATGTTTGAAATTAGCATTTCGAGTGTTGGTCCTCGTTTATCGCTTCCAATCAAATGTATTTCGTCAATTACGAGTAGTGTAATATCTGTTAACCATGGTGCTTTATGACGTAGTAAGCTATCAGCTTTTTCATTAGTTGTTATTATGATATCATATTTGGCAAGCCATGGATCCGCAGAGTCGTAATCACCAATAGTTAAAGCAACATTTATCCCTAATTCTTCAAAAGTTTTAAAGTCTTCATATTTTTCTGCGGCTAACGCTCGTAAAGGCGTAAGATAAAGCACTTTGCCATTTTTCTCTAATACATGTTTGAGTGATGAGAGTATTGCTACGAGAGTTTTCCCGGATGCTGTCGGAGAGCTTAAAACGATGTTTTCATACTCTAGAACACCTGCTCTTATAGCATCCTCTTGAGGAGGATATAGTGTAGTTATGCCTTCCTTCAATAAAATTTTCTTAGCTTTCTCGGGTATAGGTAAATCCTCAATACGCATAGATATTCTTAAGATTAAGTAAACTAGTAAATTATAATATTGTTTTAAGAATATAACCTGGCTTAGGTTCTATCAATTCTCCATTCTCATGCATTTTTTCAATAACTTTCCTAACAAAGTTTTCATCCAGACCCTTTTCAACCGCTCTCTGAATAATATCTTCCCTCTTAACAGGATTCCCATTGTTTTCTTCGATCATGTCCTTTATGAGATCCATTATCATCATGATCTTATCCCGTTGAGATTTAGGCTTACCCGTCATAACTATGTCAATGTCTATTCTTCTAGTCTCAACATCTACTCCTACACTTCTTAAGAAGTATGTTATGAGATTTATTGCAGCTTCAGCATCTTCCTCAGTCACTATTTCATTTAACGCCATTTTAGCATGAGCTTCAGCTAGTCTTACTAATGCTTCAAGTTGCCTCGGTGTTATTGCTATCGGAGAATCAGGCTCTTCACTCTTGCTTCTCATTTCAACATAAAATTTCACAATCTTATTTTTTGCTTCCTCCGACAAAACAGGATGTATATTTTTTCTTGCATATGCTATGTACTTTTTGAGAAGATCTTTATCTATTATATTTTCTTCTAGAGCCTCCGGATACTTTCCTCTATGGAAATCTAGCACGTATTCAGCAAGCTTTGTATCATACTCCTTATCAGGTCTATCTGTTATAACGAAAATCAAATCAAATCTAGACAGTATAGTAACGGGAAGATCGATATTTTCGGTGACAGGTCTATTATATATATATCTTCCAAAGGCAGGGTTGGCAGCCGCAAGTATAGATGCTCTAGCGTTCAACGTTGCTACAATACCTGCTTTTGCGATACTAACGGTTTGTTGCTCCATAGCTTCATGTATTCCAACTCGATCCCTAGGATCCATTTTGTCGAATTCATCAATACAGTTGTGAACGATTACTCCTTCTGCTACAAAATTATGTAGGTTAGGAACATAAAGGTCATAGACATATCCACTGTAAGGAATGTGTTCGATAAAAACTATTTCATCGATGAAATAGTCTCTTCTTGTCAATGCTTCGATACTTGCTTTAAGATCTAGTGCTAAATGCCGATTAAGTCTCTCTAATATTTTCTTAAGTTGATATCTACTAGGGGGATAGGCTCCCTTTGCATATGAATAGACAGTACTCCATAGTCCTCTAGATTGTAAGATGTGTACGGGTATTTCTCTCATTATTTTTTGAGCTATATTTCTAGCGGGTTTTAGTGGAATCTTATCATTATTTGATGAAACTGGATGCTTTAGAGGTGGAATCCTTTTTATCTTGTCACTATATTTCTCAATAGCATTAATTAGGTTTTCAACATTCTTTCTTCCAGTTATTACTATCTTATTAACGCTGTCTCCTTGAATTACACGAGAATAAATATCAAATCTTCGGAGGAGCATAGCAAATGCTGTATCCTGTTTCATGTTTTTAGAAAGCAAGAATTCGATATGTGCCACTTCTCCTTTAGAATTCTTCTTTATTGAAATACAACCATCTGAATCCATCACAGCAGCTATAAATCCTTTTAGAGATTCATCGTCAAGACTAAATGCGTTCTTGAAGTTCTCTCGTGTAATGTATTCGTATAGGAAACCTAACAAAGGAGAATTTAAATAGAAGATTATATCATTACTTGAAGTAATGAACCCATTAATTTTACTATCTACCCTACGTTCATGCTTCTTTAGCTTACCGTCATAAAAGGTATCAAATACTCTATATATTCTTTGTATCTGTTTTTCGTTTACCTTTGACTTAACTATTCCTATTCTTACTCTCCTACCGTTTTTATGTATCCACCCATCACCATAGATAAGGCCGAGAAAGTAGGCTAACTCAGGAGTTACATAGGGGACTTTAAGTCTTTCCTGTCTTGAATGAAGCCCGTATGTTAATATTCTAGTCTTCCATTTCTCGTATATTCCTAGATCTTTAAGAATTTGTCTAAGCTTACCTACTGTAATTGAACCTTTACCTGAAAGAAAATCCTTTGAAACTCCATAGAATCTATTAAATTCTGAAAGATGCTTAAATTTCTCGAGAACTTTCTTCCTAAGCTCTCTTTTCTCTTCTTGATTGAGTTTTACTAACCATTCCTCTGGGAGTATGTCGAGAATATATACCTTTTTTTCAACACTTGGAAGCTTTAATGGAGCTAACACTTTATCTCCTACTTTAAACTCTCCCGCCTTTTTCCAGTAAAGCGTCGATCCATCTATCAGAAGATGATCCGGAGTTAGAATTATCTCATTACCTGAACGAAACTTTAGTCTAACCATTTCTACTTTCCATGGTTTTCTTCTTATTATCGTAGCTCTAGCATTCTCCATTTTTAAACTTTCAATATTTAGAGCGGCAACGTTCATCTCTTTCTCCTCGATATCGACTATCTCGCTACGCGATAGTGCTATGTAAGACTTGGCGGAGTTAAAGAGTTCTCCTATTTTCACATACTCCCCATTAACCAAAACCCTTGTGTCCGGATGTAGACATGCGACGCCGCCATCGGCTAATACTAATGCCCCTGCTTCTAGGAAGAAGTCCCCAGAGTTTTTTTCTCTGATTACAGCTGCTGTTAAACCTGCAGCTGTTGAGCCCTTTCCAGTAGTGTATATTCCCCTAGGTGCAATAGATGCAACATACCTGAGCAATTGAGACTTTGCTGTACCCGGATCTCCAATCAACAATATATGTATATCTCCTCTAACTCTAACTCCATCAGGGTATACCTTCGAGTTTCCTCCAAAGAGTAATGCCGCTATAGCTGTTTTTATCTCATTGTACCCGTATATTGAAGGCGCAATTGTATTGATAATGAGTTCTCGAATATCAGGTCTTCTAGATAATTCTAGTATTTTTCTCTCATCCTCAGGTGTGATTTCAACGTCAAGGTTCTCTTTTGATGAGACTTCAACATAGTTAGCTTCTAAGTATGTTCTAAATATAGGAGGACCTTCCCTTTTTGCAGATTTTTCTTTAACTACAGAAAGAAATCCGACAACTACTGCCCTATCTCCAGGTCTAATAGTGTCAACTAAATCCTCTTTTATAATAACTTCGATTGATCGAGGAAGCTGGCCTGGAGGTAACTCTTCAGGTCTCTCTTGAAGCACAAACTTTTGCCAGTCAATAAACTTTGATTTCTCAGCTACCAGATCAAATTCAAACCTCTTTCTTCCTTCAGCTTCGCATCTAGGACACGATGCTGGTTTTTCAAGTCCTCTTTCATGTTGCTCTACTGTTATCTCTTCACCACATTCTCGGCATCTAAATACCGCGGTAACTAACTGATGTTTTACAGGCGAAATTTTCGTTATTATCCCTTCAACAGCAACCAGCTTGCCTATATGTGAAGCTCTAATACCTCTAATTGAAACATGATGACTCTCAGGTAGTCCCCTGATTCTTGCATGAAACTGCTCAACCTCCTTTGCGTAATCAGGGTTTTCGATTCTCAAGACTTCTTTTATAGCCTCAGATGCTGCTTGAAGTACCTCTCTTGGCGATTCAAGTAATTTGTTCGCGATATTCTCGTTAAAGGAAAGTAAATCCTCAAAATCTATGACTAGAGATATACTATGCTCTAATCCCATCCTAGCAATTTTCTTCCTATATTTAAATTCTCCTCTTGAATCTTTGAAAATCTTTAGAAAATCCGTGAAGAATTCCGTTAGATTTAGACTTTCTACTTCTACTATATTTTCGCTCATAATACCTCACCCCTGTCTACAAATTTCTGCATAGAGTCATACCAGTAACTGAGCAAGTCACAGACTTGTACATAGAGCAGCCTCTCTTCCTTTGTCATATTCTTTAGGAGTTCTCTAGAAACCTCAGGATTCATTAAAGCCATTTTAACAATCTTTTGAAATCTAGCCTTTATTATATCTATCACCGAGATTTTAATCTGACGGAGGGTTGAAAGGAGTTCTATATTGTCAGGATTCTCTTTAACCTCTTGCTCTAAATTCTTTAGGAGAATTCGAACCTTTACATAGAAATCCTCATCAATCTCCTGTAATGTCTCTATCCTCTCCTCCTTCCACCTTATTTTATTAATTTGTCCCTTTGTGTACAATCTTGTAACATCTACCTTTGCGAGGTTTCGTCTCATAAGTGGTATAGCATACTTTAACGGGAGTTCTCTCTTTAATCCTTTCCTTAACTCTAGCCGGATACCATTAAATGCTACATCAACCTTTTTTTCAGAGGTAATAACGACTGGTATCTCTGTATCAGAGAACAGTACTGTGTGAATTAGGTTTTCCATCATCATAATTCATTATAATAAATTATTTCACATGCACTTGGATAGAACACCGAAAGTATTCTAGTATGATAAGTATATTATGTTGAAAATATATCAGAATTAAGTATATCCTCTCGAGCGATTACCTTGTTGAGATTCTCCTAGCTTCTCTTTCTGTTTCTCTTAGTAGTAGTATATCTCCTAGCCTTACTGGACCCTTAACATTCCTGGTTAAAATTCTACCCTTGTCTGGTCCTTCAAGTATTCTTACTCTCACTTGGGTAACCTCCCCCGTGACGCCTGTCCTACCTACAATTTGAATTACCTCAGCAGGAGTTGCATCGCTCCATTTATCGGCCATGCATATCACTGCATAGATTAAGAGTATAAAAGAAAATAAATTTTGTGATTCAATCGAATTTCTAAGCGCTGTTATGTAACGCTACTCTTTACCCTGATATCCTGTAACTGTTTAATTATCTCATCGACAAGATCCTTAGCTTTTCCAGGATCAATTATACAGGCTGAGGCCGCGTTAACCTCTAAACCTGCTGCTTTTCCCAGTTTCTGTTTTGAGGGAACATACACATAAGGCACTTTTTTCTCATCGCATAAGAGTGGTAAATGTGCCACGATCTCTGGGGGATCAACGTCTTCAGCAATGAGTACAAGCTTAGCCAGTCCTCTCTCAACGGCCTTTGTTGTTTCATTTGTTCCTTTCTTTATCGAACCTGTTTCTCTTGCTACATTAAGGGCTTCATATGCCTTTTCAGCTAGCTCTGGGGGCACTATAAATCTTACATAAAAAGGCTTTCCGGACATGCTCGCTCACCAACTTCATCGTTCATCTAGGTTAAACCATTTCACTCGGCAGTTTATAAACATATTGTCGCTAAACCGTATGACCATAAAAAATATAAAGTAATTAAGATTAACCATTGTCATGTATCTGGAGTGGTGACACCCTATGCCTAGAATATATAGATGTAGCTTTTGTGGCAGAGTCATACAGCCAGGAAAAGGTATGATGTATGTACGTAATGATGGAAGCATATTAAGATTTTGTTCAAGCAAGTGTTACAAGAGCATGCTGAAACTAAGGCGGGATCCTAGGAAGCTAAAATGGACGGCTGTTAAGGCTTAATAGGTCTTGAGGAAATAGACAAGAATTATATTAATGTCCTTGGCTCTTAACTAGATAATATGGTGTTATATTAGCATGTTGTTCTATATACGGGAGTAATGATGAGGGAATATATCAGATCACCTATAGTCGTAGTTCTAGGTCATGTAGACGTCGGAAAAACAACCCTCCTGGACAGAATACGGGGTACTGCCGTAACTAAAAGAGAACCAGGCACTATGACACAGCATATAGGCGCTTCGTTCTTACCATGGAAGGCTCTTGAATCACTCTGTGGTCCCCTTGCTTCTGGTCTAAGGGCAGATATAAAGATACCGGGTATCCTTGTTATCGATACACCGGGTCATGAAGCTTTCGCCAACTTAAGATCTAGAGGTGGAAGCATTGCTGACATTGCAATTCTTGTAGTAGATATCAACAAAGGTTTCGAGAGACAGACCTATGAAGCACTGGAGATACTAAAGGCAAGAAAAACGCCGTTTATCGTCGCAGCCAACAAAATCGATAGAATACCAGGCTGGGTTACGAAAGAGGATTATCCATTCATATATAATCTGAAAGAACAGGATGACGAAACCATTACCTTGTTCGAGGAGAGATTAGCATCTCTAATTAAGCAGTTTAATAGAGAAGGCTTTAGAGCTGATAGGTATGATAGAATAAGAGATTTCTCAAGAATAGTTGCTATCGTACCTATAAGTGCTAAAACAGGGGAAGGAGTGCCTGATCTACTTCTCGTGCTAGCGGGTATAGCTCAGCGTTTTCTGCTGAAACGTCTGAAAACCAAGGAGGGCCCGGGCAAGGCTGTAATACTGGAAGTAAAAGAGGAAATTGGATTAGGAACCACTGCAGCCATAATATTATATGAAGGTATAATAAGGAAGGGAGATTTGATAGTCCTCGGCGGAAGTGATGGTCCGATCACAACTAAGGTAAAGACTATACTTATGCCTAAGCCATTAGATGAGATGAGATCCCCTGAAGATCGTTTTACCCAGGTTAATGAAGCTAAAGCCGCGGCTGGTGTACTTTTAGTTGCTCAAGGTCTAGATCTTGTCGTTGCAGGTGCTCCTGTGGTAGTAGTCTGGGACAAAGAGAAATTAGATGAAATATTAAAAGAAGTTCAGGAGGAAATAGAGAGTTTGAAGATAGCAAAGGATCAAGCAGGAGTTGTTGTAAAGGCAGATACTCTCGGCACTCTTGAAGCACTAGTGAATTATTTGAAGAGAGAAAATGTTCCAATAAGGTACGCAGATGTCGGCCCAGTAGTAAGAAGAGATATTATAGAAGCATCACTTTCTAAGAACATTAACAGGTTCTATGCTGTAATATTGGCCTTTAATGTTAAAGTTTCTCCAGAAGCCAAGGTAGAAGCTAAAGCTCAAAATATCAAGATTTTCAGTGGTAACATCATTTATAGGCTGGTTGATGACTTCCTAGAATGGTATAGAAGTGAAACGGAAAAGGAGAAGAGGTTAACATTAGAAAAAATGGTATTGCCTGCGTCGATACAGATACTACCCGGATACGTTTTTAGGAGAAGCAATCCTGCTATTGTTGGAATAAAAGTTTTGGTGGGTAGAATAAGAAGAGGAACACCATTAATGACGCAGGACGGTATACACGTTGGTGAAATCATGCAGATACAGGAACACGGCAAACCTCTGGACTTCGCAGAAATGGGGCAGGAAGTCGCAATATCTATAAGAGGTAAGATCACTATTGGCAGACAGGTAAAGGAAGGTGACATACTTTATGCAGACATATCGCTCGAAGATATAGATGTCCTGCTGGAGAAGTTCTCGAGAGAACTCACAGAGGAAGAAATGAAATTACTTCATAGAATTAGAAAACTTAAACTGGGAAAAATCAGAAAGGGTATAATTTAATCTTTCCACTTTCCTTTTCTCATTTATCTCAAAAACAATTCATATGCTCTCTTCACAAGAATCTTCTCTTTAAACTCGCGTAAAACATAGAGAGGAGCCTCGCTAGAACGATAGTCTTATATAGCCTCACATAAAAATGTTTAATATCAGCTTGGGGAGGGGTTGATCATATACGCTTGGTTAGCGATGAATATAATGGGAATCTCTTCCCTTGAACTCATATGTCTCATTGAGGAGAGAAAATATTCACAGGTGATCATTAGTGCCCGAATTTAAGGTCGTTATATCAGACCCTAGAACCGGTAAAGCTGAACAAGTTGAAGTTAAAGAGGAGAAGGCAGCAAGGCTGATAGGAGTAAAAATAGGAGATGTGATAGATGGAGGTCTCATAGGTAAACCCGGCATAAAGCTTAGAATAACTGGTGGTTCTGGAAAGGCAGGAGAGCCCATGCGTCCAGACATAAGAGGAGGTGTTAAAAAGTTTGTTTTGTTGTCATCTCCTCCTGGTTTTCATCCTAGGGAGAAGGGTGAAAGAAGAAGAAAATTTGTCAGAGGAAACACTATAACCGAGGATATAGTGCAAATAAACACGGTTATTATTTACGAAGACGATAAGAGTAAAGAAGAGTGAAATCATTCGATGTTTTCTTACCTTTCTGTAACCGAAAAAATATAACATGTTTTAAACTTTTTAGTATGGTTATCTAATAGCTTATATTGCAAGTAATCTCATTAGATGAGGTACCTTATATGAGTCATGCTGAGGAATTAGAAGAAGCAAAAAAAATGCAGCCCCTAACCAATATTGGGACAGCCGGCCATGTTGACCATGGTAAGACAACCTTAGTAGAAGCTCTTACAGGAATTTGGGCATCCAGATACTCCGAAGAATTAAGGAGAGGTATAACGCTTAAAATAGGTTATGCAGATACGGCTATCTATAAATGTCCTGAATGTCCTCCTATTAGAGCATACTATACTGAGGCTACCGCTCCTGATCTAAAATGTAAATATTGTGGAAGCGACTTAGTTTTTCAAAGAAGAGTCTCCTTTGTTGACGTCCCAGGACACGAAATGTTGATGGCGGTGATGTTATCAGGTGCTGCTCTGATGGATGGTGTTATATTTCTCATCGATGCTTCTCAACCGTGTCCTCGACCACAAACTCGAGAGCACTTCATGGCATTAACCGTTATTGGTATTAAGAATATAGTTTTCATCCAGAATAAAATTGATATAGTATCGAAGGAGAGAGCAAAAGAAAACTATAGGGAGATTAAAGAATTCATAAGTGGCACGTGGGCGGAAGATATGCCAATAATACCAATCTCTGCGCTTCACAAGGTTAACATTGATGTACTCTTATGGGCTATAGAGGATAAAATACCTACTCCCAAACGCGACCCTACAAAGAAACCACTCATGCTTGTTGCAAGGTCTTTTGATGTAAACAAGCCAGGAACAAAGATAGAGGAGTTACAAGGAGGAGTTATCGGTGGAACCATCATCCAGGGAAGATTTGAGATAGGCGATGAAATAGAGCTTCGTCCCGGCAGAAAGGTAAAGGATAGACAAGGTACACGGTATGAAGAGCTATATACCACTATAACCAGCCTTAAGTCTGGGAAAAATGAACTCAAGGTAGCATATCCCGGTGGGCTAGTAGGTGTAGGAACAACGCTTGATCCTAGCATAACTAAAAGTGATAATCTCATAGGAAATGTTGCCGGGTTACCAGGTGAACTTCCACCAACATGGAATGAATTCAGGGTTGAGTACTATCTCCTAGAGCGAATTGTTGGAACAGAAGAGTTAAAAAAAGTTGAACCTATTAGAAAGGGAGAAACTCTAATGATCAATGTGGGAACAGCCGTCACCCTAGGGCAGGTTACAGCGGTACAGAAGGATGAAATGGAGATCAAGTTATACATACCAGTATGTGCAGAAGAAGACTCTAGGATTGCTATGAGTCGACAAATAGGTGGAAGATGGAGACTTATTGGATATGGTTATATTCGGGGATGAAGCTATAGAAGCCCCATCGCATGAAATGCTGCTTCAACTATGTAAACAATCATCATAACTATTAGTCCTCCAATAAAAGATTTTTTCCAAGATACTCCGCCCATACTTTTCAGTAGACAGACCGATAGGTATACAGTCCAAAGAGTTCCATACCAGAAGAACATTTGCGAAAGGATATACAAGGGTATCTTAAACATCTTTTGTGCAAAGTGAAACTTCAGCATTATGGTAGTCGCAACAAAGGTCTCAAGTGAAAGATGACTATCATATATCAAGTATATGTTAGGTGTTGTTAAATTAGTTATCTCATACAAGATTGCTGAAATAATGTATATCAAAAAAGGGCTTCCTAGAAAATATCCGCTAGCCGAGAATATGGTGAATCCCTCTATTGGAACTTTCATAAAATAGAGTGCAAACCAGAAAAATATAAAGGATAAGAACCATAAGGATATGAGACTAGCAGTTTTAAGCATGAAAAGTGAAGATATGTTAAAAAGGTGTATAAAGGGTTTTCTTTTATTGTCTGGGTAAATGATGGTGATTTTATCGACCAATAGGACTAGCAGAAGAGTATGAATGAATAAGGCTATAAGTAGTAAAATTAGTGGAGAGAGTATATCTGGCTCCTTTTTTATTTCTGAAAAAACCTGTAAAGGTTGGTAATAGAGTCTTATTCCTCTTGTTGAGGCTTTCTTTATAGATATCAAAATTTTATTTTTGAATGACTTTAATTTTGATGTCACTTTTAGAAAATTAATGTTAATTTTTCTCATTGCTAAATCCCTACTAATGTCGTCGTCTGCTCTACTCCATCTATTCTTCTTATAGTGAAGACTATCCTATCCAATTCTCCTAGACATCCCGCTTCAACTTTAACAACTATGTCCCATAACCCGTACGTTATAGTTACTTCTTTAACTCCATTAATACTTTTTAGCTTATTAGCTATCTCATACTCTTTACCAGATCTAATGTTCAGTAGCACATAAGCAGTTACTGGCACCTAATCCCCGGTATCAAAAAAACATGTTCTGATTTAAATTTATCTTCGTCAAAATTTCTTAGGAACTATCCCTAAGCTTCTCATAATCAAAAAAAGACCGTTCTTTGTAATTCTTCCATCATATCCTACGATCTGGTTTCTAAAGGGTATAATAACCCTTCCCTTATATAGACCCGAGGGATTAACGTAGTAGAAAAGATGTATAGCAAATATCAGTAGATTCAGTTGTCTCGATGTGTATAATCTTTCGAGTGCTAATGCTTCTTCATATGTTATGTTTACCCTCTTTACTAAAGAACGAATGATCCCTTCAGGTTTCTCGTCCATGGAATTAAGTATGTCATCTATTGTCAATCCCTGCTCTTTTAAAAAATCTTTTAGTGCCTCTCTAAGAGTAATGACACTCATTTTTTCACTCGTTCTACTAATATTTAACAATAATAGATATTAACTCAACTAGAGTTATATTATATTAAGATTTATGCTTGAGCTATAAATCGAGAGGGGTATAGGTTGCAACCAGAAATATGTCCTTCACTATATCGTGATGAGAAAGGAAAGTTTTACTGTAGTTATGCTAGCAGAGAAGTAGATCCAGGAGTAATGCCATGTTTGTCTAACTATTGGGAATGTCCCATATACGTTAAAGCCCAGAGAGAAGGTTTAACTGTTGAGAAGAAGGTTGAAGAAGAGGTGGTTAAAGAGGAAAAGCCTATCAAAGAACCCAAGGTTGTTGAGGAAAAGCCTGTTGTAGTGGAAGAAACGCCGAGACCAGTAGAGGTTGAAGAGGAAATCCTAGAAAAGCTTCGGGAGGTTCAAGAGGAGGTAATCGACCTAAATAGGGCATGGGAAGATTATGAGAGTAGCGCAAAAAACCTGCTTGACAGATGGATTGAATTGAGAAATGAAGCTTACCAAATTCTCAATGGAATAGAGAGCTCTGTAGAGTCTCATACCAGAGAATTAGAAGAGTTGGAAATAAGGAAGAAGCTAGGTCTAGTTCCTGGAGATTTATATGAAGATATAAAGAGCGAGACTCAAGAAACCATAGATAGATATACAGCCTTTAAAAATGAGATTGAGAAATTTATAAGTGAGATTGAGCGTCTAATAATGCCGCATTATAAGAGGATAAAAGCTTCAGAAGCGAAACCTGATATTGCCAAATTACGTTTAAGTCTTATGAAACTAGAACAGATGTACAAGGAGGGTAAGGTAGATGAAGCTACGTATTCTCGTATTAAAAATGAGATAGAAAGTGAAATATCTAAGCTTGAGAGACTTTTGGAGGAGGTGACATAGCATGGAGGATACGGGTTATGCTCAACTAGAACCCGAGGAACAGAAATTTTATATGAAGTTTGAAGAAGGGTTTAGAGAACTTGATGATATGTGGGAGAAATATAGGAGTGCCAGTGTTGACCTTATATGTGGGTGGGATAGGTATCGTGTTAAGCTACTAGACAAGGTTTCTAAGCTCGCTGGTATAGTCTCCAGCATTCAGGTAGAGTTGAATGAGCTGAAGGTAAAGGTTGAGCTAGGGTTGTTGGACTCAGAGAAGGCTAATAGGAGGATTGAGAAACTAGGGGAGAAACTCAAAAAACTAGAAGCTAGACTTATATCCCTTAGGAATTTTCTGGAGACTTTTGAGAAATGGTCTCTTGTACATAGGAAAAGGATAGGGCCTCTACCTACAGTCAGCGGAGCTGAAGAGATTCATGGGAAACTAAAGGAATTAGATGAGTTATATAATAGTGGACAGGTAAGAGAAGACGTATACAAGAGAATTAAGGCAGAGCTTGAAACATTACTTAAGATAATCGAAGAATAGTTATCGCTTTTTTCTTATAGGCTTCTTTGAAACGAACCTGACTCTTCCTCTAATCTTTTTTACGAGAATGTCTTCACTTAAGCACGCTTTCTTGTATCTTATAGCAATCTTATTCAGTGTGTTAAGAAGCTTTGAGTAGTGTTTTCTGCACAGCATTACTTGTAATCCTTCAAATTGCAGGATATACTCTGGATTTGAGTCACAGTTAACGTACATGCACCTCATAGAGCATCCAATCTTCTTTAAAAGACACATTATATATAATTATTCATACTCTTGCCGGTGCTGTTAATTTAAGCTTTTTAGCGGGGTCCGCCCTCTAAGTATATGCTATGAGCCGAGAAGCCTTTATGCTTAGAGAGCGGACCCCTATTGAAGTAGTGTTTTACATAATATATCTTTCAGGCTTGAGCCCTCAGATGGACAACTAGGGCACTAGAGGCTTTAGGCATCGCTAGAAGCCATGAAGCAGTCGGCAGTGGGTACACAGGCTCGCTAGTAGGGCAGAGAAGCTTATAACGAGCTAGCGGACACAGCGATAGTAGATGAGACTGCCGTGAACGTTGCCAGCAGACAGGTATGGCTCTGGATCGCCATAGAGCTCCGGGCACAGGACTGTTTTAGCATTAATGCCTATAGAGATGGGAATGCACTAGCAGCCTATAGCCTATTCATAGACCTGCATCGTCAAGGAGTAATGCACACAATTACTGGCGATGTGTCATGGTATAGGATTGTAGCCGGCTGGACAAGGCTTAGGCACAGCGTCGTGCACAGCTATGTTGAGCATTTCATCAAAGCGGTGAAGGATAGGCTCGCGCATAGACTGTTATTTTCATCCCTAGAAAGTTGCTCGATTCTGCCCTGAGGCTTGTCTATGCCTGGGCTGGCTTCTACAACTACGTCAGGTTTCACCTAAGCTTTAAAATGCCTCCAAGGCCG
>Ga0209410_1000734_pt1 | contig 15432 bp, 16 predicted proteins | sample Mar14436cmmetaG_FD_184135 | JGI IMG/M metagenome (GOLD analysis project Ga0209410, IMG submission 184135) | Marine hydrothermal vent microbial communities from Guaymas Basin, Gulf of California to study Microbial Dark Matter (Phase II) - Marker... ... | reverse complement strand
ATACTGGCTTGTGCCCGAATGATGCGGGAATGTATGGAGCAATGGAAGTGGGAAACTTGTGAATGTATCTGCTCAAAAGGCGTTGAAGTGATTGTTGAGCGGACAGGGAAGGCCTGCGAGATTTAGGACCTCAAGCGGTCGCAGCTCTGCACTTGACATGCTGATGCAGTTCGTTGAGCGAAATTTATGTGAGATATTTTAACTTAAAATTATAATTATGAGAGAGGAAGAGGTAGATTTTAAAGAACTGTGTCGTCTTATAGGGGAATTGGAGAGTCTTATAGAGGAATTGGAGATAGGGATAAAAATATGGCGATTGCATCGGTGGAAGCGAAAGCTTAAAGTGCTAATGATGGAAGAATCTGAAGAGAAATATTTTGAAAAACTGCGCTATCTTATGAGGAAATTAGAAAATATTCTCCAATTGAGATATACGGGAGAAGAGTTACTCCCTCTTACAGAGAAATTGGAGAGAGGAGAAGTTTTAAATGCTGATGAAGTGGCGAGTTTGATGCGTATAGAGGAATCTGCCCGCAGCGAAGGGAGGGAAGAACTGCTGCGTGAGGTTAAAAGGGCATTCACAAAGCTTGGAGAATTAACAAAGAACCTTGCAGGGGAGCCTGAAAAGATGGAATTGAAGAAGGGGGAGATCAAGGAAATAGATGAAAATACACTTATTAGGCGAAGAAAGGATGGGAAGTCGGAACTTATACTTCTTTAGAGAAAATGGTGGAGGAAATAGGCAGAGGATTAGGCAAAGAACTGGCAGGGGAAATAATAAGGAGGGTAAGTGAAAAGAAAGAAGAAAGTTTCTTTCAGGAATGCAATACTTGATGGAAGGAACGAGGCGTGCTTGGACCCAAAAGAATACTCTTTGTGCATAAGTATGCCGATTATATAGATATATAGGAAGCGGAATGGGGTAAAAGTGTGAATACTAGGTATATTAAAAGGATATCTTTGGGAACGGAGTAGAATATTTTTCCGACAAGCAATAATTTACACCGCTCAATGTCAGGGATGTGATCGGAGAGACAAAGTGGTTCGCATTAGTGCAAGCTGAAGTTTAGCCGCACTCTAAGGAGCATAACGGATTGGGAATTGGGAACTTCCGCGGGGATTCTGAGTTCTTCGCATCCGAGAATCTGAATCACAGAATAAGAAGGGAAGGAGCCATTGAGGAAGCAGAAGGGTTCTGAGAGATGGATTAATAATGGAGAGATGGCTTAATAAGCTTTACAGGAAACCTGTCTCCTGCACCTCTGCTCTCCCAGAGTAAGAGCTGGCAGGCGTGATGTCTGTGTGCCAGATGTCTGTGGTGCCAGATGATCTGACCGCCCGTGGGAGGGATGTGGGGCTTGTCCAGCTTTGAATTATTCCGTCCGTGAGGGTGATCTCCTTTTTCACTCATCTCAACATTCTTTTTCACCCATCTCAACCTTTATACAGTTGAAAAAAAATGGAAATCAGAAATGGAGAAGATAACTGTCAGCCTGATAAAGGCGGATGTTGGCGGATTTCCCGGGCATTCAACTGTGCGTGAGGAGCTGATGGAGATATCGGAGAAGCGGTTGAAGGCTGCGAAAGATGAGGGGCTGCTTGTTGATTATTGCGTGATGAACGCAGGAGATGACCTGCAGCTGCTTATGTCGCATCGGAAAGGCGTGAACTCGGAGGAGATACACAGGCTCGCATGGGAGACATTTGAGGAGGCCACGAGGAAAGCAAAGGAGTTAAAGCTGCATGGCGCCGGTCAGGACCTCCTGAAAGAGGCTTTCAGCGGTAACATTCGTGGAATGGGTCCCGGCATCGCTGAGATTGAATTCACCGAGCGCGGCTCCGAGCCCATTATCGCTTTCATGATGGACAAAACAGAGCCGGGTGCGTTCAATCTTCCCATATTCAGGATGTTCGCAGATCCCTTCAACACAGCAGGGCTCGTCATAGACCCGACTATGCATAGCGGATTCAGATTTGAGATATGGGACATAAAGGAGCATCGCAGAATATTCATGAACTCACCTGAGGAGATGTATGACATCCTTGCACTCGTAGGTGCGAAGAGCAGGTATGTGATAAAGCGCGTTTATCCGAAGGAAGGTGGTCCTCTTCCGCCAGATGAGCCTGTTGCTGTGATAAGCACGGAGAAATTATCGTTCATCGCAGGCAGATACATCGGTAAGGACGACCCTGTTGCGCTTGTGAGGGCACAATCAGGACTGCCAGCACTCGGCGAGGTTCTTGAGCCGTTTTCCCGCCCTTTCCTCGTGAGCGGCTGGATGAGAGGCTCGCATAACGGACCGATAATGCCCGTGCCATTCCAATATTCAAAGTGCACTCGTTTCGACGGACCTCCGAGAGTGCTCGCAGCTGGATTCCAGATGAGCAATGGAAGACTCGTTGGACCTGCAGACCTCTTTGATGATGTCGCATTTGATGAGGCTCGCAGAATCGCAAATGAAATCGCAAACTACATGCGTGAGCACGGTCCTTTCGAGCCACATCGCCTGCCTCTTGAGGAAATGGAATACACAACATTGCCTGATGTGCTTAAGAAACTGGAAAGCAGGTTTGAAAGCGTTGAATGAGCTCTTTTTTTGTTTTATTTTTTTTATTTTCTTTTGTTTTTTTAGACATACGAAAGGACAGGTTTCTCATTTGTTCAGCAGAGTTTCAGAGAAAGAGGAGAAAGAAAATAAAGGGAACAGGGAGAAGAATAAAAAGAACAAAGAGAACAGAGAGGGGAAAGAGAGAGATGAGAAAAAGCCAGGTGCATGGCATTCAAGTGAAATGTGGGATGAGTGTTGATGATCTCGTGAAAGGCATGGGTGCATGTGCATTCGGTGCTCGTCGTATTGCCGAATCTGTTGACATATATGAGGAGATGATACTTGAGAATGCGAGGATATTTCTCGGAGTAGCCGGTGCTCTCGTCCCCGCTGGAATGCGACCTGTCATTGCTGAAATGCTCAGGCTTCATTTTGCGGATGTCCTCGTGACGACGGGTGCAAACATGGTTCATGACATCATAGAAGCGCTCGGCGAGCATCATTATGTGCAGATGCAGCACAGAGACGACGCATATCTGCGGAAAATGGGGACAAGCAGAATATATGATGTTGTTGTGAGCGATAAGGCATTTGAAAAGCTTGAGGAATTCATGCATAACACATTCAGATCTCTCAAATCTGAAAAATACAGCATACGCGAGCTGTTATGGGAGATAGGAAGAAGAATAGATGATGAACATTCAATACTTCATGTGGCATATGAAAATAAGATTCCTGTATTCTGTCCTTCTCTCGCTGATTCGATGATAGGGTTGCATGCTTTCATCTTCAAGCAGATTTCTCAGCTGAATGTTGATGCATTTGACGACATGCGAGATATAAACGAGATTTTCTGCAGTTCAGAGCGTGTGGGAGCTGTCATACTCGGCGGAGGCGTTCCTAAGAACTTCATCCTTCAGACAGCACTCGTAGCTCCGAGAGGAGGTTTTGACTATGCGATCCAGATAACCACGAGAACTCCTGAGGACGGAAGTCTAAGCGGAGCAACGCTTGAAGAAGCGGTTTCATGGGGAAAACTGCGTGAGAATGCAAAATTCGTCACTGTGTATTGTGATGCGACAATAGCACTTCCAATAATCATCGCAGCACTAAGAGAGCGCCTGAGGCGTTAGCTGGATGGTCATTTCATTTATTGTCATTTATTGAATTTATTGAGGAAAGCATTCACAATTTTTATCGCACACAGGTCTCCGCATATGGAGCAGGCATCGCTCTCAGATGGTCTTCCCTCCTTTATTTTTCGCGCTCTCTCACTGTCTATCGCGATATTGAACTGAGTCTCCCAGTCAAGCATTTTTCTTGCGAAAGCCATCGCGCGATCCTTCTCTCTTGCGCGAGTCCTCTGCCCCCTTCTGACGGTGTCTGCGATGTGTGCCGCTATTTTCGTGACCGTTGTGCCCTCTCTTATATCCTCGATGGAAGGCAGTGCGAGATGCTCAGATGGGGAGACCATGCAGAGGAAATCAGCGCCCTGCATTGCGGCGATTGCACCACCTACGGCAGCGACCACATGATCATATCCGGGAGCGATGTCAGTGGGAAGAGGACCCAGCAAATACAACGGTGCGAAGTCTGTAAGATTTTTTATTGTCTTAACACACGCCTCTATCTCATCGGCAGGAACATGCCCGGGACCCTCAACGATAGCCTGAACTCCGGCTTCTCTGCATTTTTTTACAAGCTCTCCGAGCGTGATGACCTCCATGTATTTCGCTCTGTCAGACGCATCAGAAATACAGCCGGGACGCAGACCATCCCCAAGACTGAGCGTGACCTCATATTCCTTCGCGATTTCAATCAGATATTCAAAATCCTCATACAGCGGATTCTCCCGCTCGTTGTGCAGCATCCACGCAACCAGAAACGCACCTCCCCTGCTCACAACATTCAATATGCGGTCGCTCATTTTCAGCCTCTCAACAGCGCTCAGCGTCACACCGGCATGCACTGTCATGAAATCAACACCATCTCTCGCATGCCTCTCAATCGCGTTGAACATGTCGTCCGGACTCATCTCAACGATAGCACCTCCACACGACAACGCAGCCTGATATATCGGAACAGTGCCGACAGGAACTCTCAACTCCCTCAGAACACGACGCCTCACCTCATCAAGATCGCCACCCGTTGAGAGATCCATGACAGTGTCAGCACCAAATCGCACCGCAACCTTCGCCTTCTCCACCTCCTCGTCAACATTCACATAGTCCTTTGAGGTGCCCACATTCACATTGACCTTCGTGCTCATCATATCGCCTATCGCCTTCAACACAACCGAACGACGACGCGCATTCCGTGGTATCACAACCCTGCCAGCGCTCAAAAGACGCTTCAACCGCTCAACACTCACTCCTTCCTTTGCTGAAATCTCTTCCAATTCCTTTTCCTCAAAATCTGTCAGCATCTCCCCTCCGCTTCTTCTTCAGAGATCTCCACTGCTCATATCCGCTGCTCACATCCGCTGCTCACAGAACCTCTTCCCTTTCCTTCATCTCATCCTATCATTTTATCATTATATAAACTTATATAATTGATAATTTTGGATTTGGGAAGGGAGGATCATGTATGCCATGATGTGTTTGCTGTGATTGTTTTGTGTCTTGAACATAATCAGCGCTTGAACATAATCAGCGGGTGGAAAGATGTTATACGCTGAAAAGAAGAAATTTGTGAAACTTGAGAAAATGATCGGGAAATTTTTCTCATACCTGCCTTTATCTCCAAATATCTACACCTCTTTTTCCTTAGTTGCATCATCCCTCGCCTGCTTCTTCATACTATCACATAAATTCATGCTGGCAGGCGCATCTTTCCTGGTGGCAGGTCTCATGGACATCATAGATGGTGCAGTCGCAAGGGAGAAAAATGAAGTCAGCAGAAAAGGTGCATACTTCGACACTATCGCAGACAGATATGTTGAAATCATGATTTACCTGGCACTTCTCCTCACAGAATATCCTCAGATCCTTCTGCCCGCTCAGTTCTGGACGGGATTTCTCATGGCAAACTCTCTCATGACAACATATGTTAAAGCAGCTGGAATGGAGAAGAAACTTATCAAAAGTGAGATAAAAGGAGGCATATTTGAAAGACCTGAGAGAATAATACTGATACTGCTCATACTTTTTATGTCTGAATTCTCAAAATACGCCGCTGTGATACTCATAATTGCTGGAAGCATCCTCTCCCTCATATCCTCAGTTCAGAGAATACTCATAACTGTCAGAAATAAATGACTTCATGACTCGCCCGTCATTGAGCTGCTGTGCTCTCAAGTTCCGATATGAAGTTATCGCATCTGCGCTGCATTATCCTCGCTGCCTTTATCACAATATGATCAATAGTCAGAGAACCATCACTCTCAGCGAAAAAAACAAAGGAATCATCAGCGCACATCACACGAATAGCCTTCTTTTCGCATGCATTTTCACACAATTTGCATAAAATACAGCTTAATTCATCAGAAATTTCGGCCTTTTCATGAACATTTATCAAATTTTTCGGACATTCTTCAGCACATCTGCCGCATCCTCTGCATATTTCCTCGTTTATTCTGATTATCGGTGTGTTTTTGTATCCGCACACTGTGACCGGCTGCCATTTCGCATGTTCCCTGCCCGTGCCCATTCGTGCTTTTGCTATCAATGATACACGCTGTTTGACGGGCATTCTGATACTGCCGACATCTTTTGTGAGAGATGTCAGTCTGATAAGAGGTATCTTCTGATGCACGACGCTCACGCGCTCATCAAGAGGTTTGAGGTCTTTTGAGTATATTGTGATGCTTCCCTCTGTATCAGGGCTTTCACATTCCAGTTGCAGCTTCACCTCGCACTTCTCACATCCTTTGCCACCGCACTCGCAGTCCTCGGGATGGACGAGCTCCTCTGTGCATCTCAGAGGTATCAGTGCAAGGCGAAGTGCGATCTGCTCATCGTAAAGAAGCGATGTGTTCTCATATATTTCAACCTCATCAACTGCTAGCTTGGGCACATCAGCGATCATTGTCCTGCGCAGCGCATTCACAAACGCAGAGTCCACGCCCGATAAGACAAATTTCACTCTCCCCTCGTCATGTTCCAGAAATCTCAGCTCCATTTCTCACCACTCTCGTTCAGTCTCTCTCTTCAGCTCATACTCTCCTCCCTCTCCTGCCACCGGGGCGTTTTGTGCCGTCGTGGGGGACGGGCGTGTTGTCTTCTATGCGTTCAATGCGCAGACCAGCCCTTGCGAACGCTCTGATGGCTGCCTGAGCTCCCGGACCTGTTGAGCGGGATTTGTGTCCGCCCCACGCCCTGACCTTTATGAGGATTGTGTTGATGCCCTGCTCCTTCAGCTTATCCGCTATCTGCATTGCGAGCTTCATCGCGATGTAGGGAGAGCTCTCGTCCCTGTCAGCCTTCGCAATCATGCCTCCAGAGCCCTTCGCAAGGGTCTCCGCACCTGTTATGTCCGTCACTGTGATTATTGTGTTGTTAAATGTTGAGAAGATATGAGCAATTGCCTTTCTCTCCTCCGCCATCAGAACACCACCTCACTCCGCCTCAGATGCCGCCTTTTCAAGCACATCTTCAGAACTTTTTTCAAGCACATCTTCAGACCTGTAATATCCTATCTGATTTTCCTCCTCCCTGCTCACAATATAGGAGGGGACAGTCACTTTCCTGCCCTTCACAGCAATATGACCGTGGACAATGAGCTGTCTCGCATGTTTTATTGAAGATGCAAGTCCATTTCTGAAGACAACTGTCTGTAATCTTCTCTCAAGAATGTCCTTGACGCTCAGACTGAGCACATCATCAAGCTTTGCCTCTTCTATCGTTTTGTTGAGTATGCCACGCCTTATGAGACCTCTCAGTATCTCCTCTCCTCTCCTTCTTGTGTGCTCGGTCCCCTTTCCAGTGGCGATTTCCGCGAGTATTTTTCGCACTTCACGCCTGTATTTTTTGATGATTGTGAGCGCTTTCCACAGCTCTCGCTTGTTTTTCAACCCGTAATTTTTCACAATCTCCCTCTCCTCAGCCAGTCTTCTCAACTCCCAGGGCTTCTTCGGTTTCTCATACTTCTTCTTTATCCTTCTGGGATCCCCCATTGTCTCATCACCTCGCTCAACCCGACACACTCAGCCAGCCATTCGCATTCAGATTCAGCCTTTGCCGCCTGATGCTCTCTGTTTTCTGCGTATCACACCGACGACAGGTCCTTTTCGTCCTGTTGATCTTGTCCGCTGACCTCTCACCTTCAATCCACGCTCATGTCTTATGCCGCGGTAGCACCTTATTTTCCGCATGAAGTTTATATCCTCACGAATCTTGAGCGGCAGGTCGGCGCCGAGTATATGAAGGTCATCACCTGTGAAAAGGTCCTTCTGACGATTGAGCATCCATTTTGGCAGTCTTTTTTCCAAGCTCTGCAGCGCCATTTTCAGGCGCTCTATGGCATCATCTGACAGATTTCCCATGCGCTCGTCGGGGTCAATCCTCGCAAGAATTGTGGCAGCTCTCGCAATACGCCTGCCTACGCCCTTTATGCCGCAAAGCGCGTGTTCTACAGTTCTGTATCCATCCAAGTCCGTGTCCATCAGCCTGACAATATACCTGAACTCCTCCTTATCCTCAGCCACTGTATCTCCCTCATTTTCATCCGCCATTTCACCACTCACCTCTGCCGCTCCAGTTCTTCGCCCCTCACATCCACTTCTTCCACATATTCAACGTCTTCCACATATCCAACGCATATCTCATATTCACATCGCATATCACATCGCACATCCCATATCCATATTCACATACGCATAGCGCCGAGGAAGGGATTTGAACCCTTGCGCCCCTCACGGGACACAGGCTATCTGTGGCGCACACTCCAGGCCTGCGCCTTAGTCCACTCGGCCACCTCGGCATTCTATCAAGCGCGCAGGCATTTGCTGGCGCTTATATATGACCTTATATGACCTCATATGTCCCCTCGGCAACATGTCCTAATCTCCTTGGTTTCCCTCCTATTTAAGTCTTAGCAGGCTTTCTCAGCAGGCTTTCTCTCTCTGACCATCCGATGTCTCTCTGCCGACAGCCAGCAGTGTGCATCATAATCCTAAAACGCCATAAAATGATGAGGAATGACATCAACGCCCATCAGATTGAATTTTTCACCCATCATTTCGCTTTTTCTTCAAAACAACTTTCCCATTTATCTGCTCAATTTCGCCGTGGAAAACCATGTTCTCAATGATTTTATGCATGTCATCGCTGCTCATATGCAGGTCATACACGCGCTGCAGTGATTCTTTTATCTCCTCCACATCCAATCCAGACACCAGCAGGTTTGTGATCAGATGGGAGATGTCCTCGTAGAAGCTCCACGGATATATCACCCACACCCATTCGTCAATGCGCTCACCATAAAAATCAGGCACGAAGGATGAGACAGATTTATGATGCATTGCTGCAGTTCTCACATCTTCAACGCCAGTTGAGCGCACATATTCCGCAGCAATCCGCAGACTCTCGCCTGTATCTGTGATGTCATCAGCGACAATCACGCGCTTTCCCCTCAACACTTGCTTCGCCCTGTCGTCAAGCCCGTATTTCATCTCAGCTTCGCCAGTTATCGTCGCAGTAACGCCCCAATGCTCTATTTTCAGACATAAAAGATCCTTCAACCTGAAGAAATCGCATATAATTCGTGCGAGAAAGAGACCCCCGCGTGAAACGCCCACAACGACCTCCGGTCTGAACGCAGCTTCTCTGATTGAAGTGCATACATGCTCGCATATATCATACGCGCGATCCCAGCCGACAAAAACACACTTGAACTCCCGCCGCATATTTTCATTTGATCCTCCTACTTTATCTCACTGCTCCTGCAACGCATCACACTCATACATTATCCTCTCCTCATCACAGCATCAGCACTCTCCTCACCACAGCATCAGCAGCATCTGTGTCTGACGGTTTCTCTTCACACCTGACAACAGCGCACACATGCCCCGCTCCCCTTTCTGAAATGCTCTGCGGCCTGAAGAAGGTTGCTGACACGTATCATGTCAGTTTATGGGTGATGGATGAGCATAAGGTTTTTGCGTTAAAGCTCTGTGGAGCTGTGCGATATTGTTCCTGAGGTTCAGATAAGACCAAAGCCTCAATTCTATCATCCTCCTTCTTTTTTGTTTAAATTAACAGCTTTCACAACATCTCCTTCTTTATATCCAAGATTCAGATATTCATCGTTTCTCCACAGATAAAAATCAGGGAACAGATAAAAATCAGGGCCTCTCAATTCCATCGGATGAAGCCATCGGGAGTCTCCTTGATGGAGCCATCGGTCTTGAGGCGAGAAAGATGAAATGAAAAGGAGGGATGAAAGATGATGAGCGTTCCGCGTTTGGATTATGATGCGATGAGGAAGGCACGTGCCCGCCAGGACAGACTGACGAAGCCGCAGGGGAGTCTTGGGTTTCTTGAGGATTTATCAGTGAAAGTGGCTGGCATAAAAGCCGATCCTCGTCCCAGGATAGAGGGAAAGCTCATATTGACATTTGCAGCCGACCACGGTGTCGCTGAAGAGGGAGTGAGTGCATATCCTCAAGAAGTAACTGCGCAGATGGTTCGCAATTTCCTGCGAGGTGGCGCGGCGATAAGCGTTCTTGCACGGCATATTGGCGCGAAGCTTGTGGTTGTTGACATGGGGGTCGCAGATGACATATATCCTCCCATCTCCGCACACGAAAATTTCGTGGTGAAGAAGATTGCATACGGCACCAGAAACATGGTTGAAGAGGATGCAATGAGCAGGGAGCAGGCTGAACGCGCTGTTTATGCGGGTATGGATGTTGTTAAGGAGCAGTTTGAGCTGTTTAAGCGCAGCGGAAGCTCTCTTGACATAGTTGGAGTTGGAGATATGGGCATAGCAAACACAACAGCATCAAGCGCAATCGCCGCATTGATAACAGGAGAGCCGCCTGAGCTCGTCACAGGTCGTGGCTCAGGACTGACAGATGAATGTGTTCAGCACAAGATTGATGTTGTGAAAAAGGCAATCACACGTCGCAGCATAGATGTGGACGATCCTTTTGATGTGCTCGCTGCCGTGGGTGGTTTTGAGATAGCGGGCATCGCAGGCGCAATAATAGGTGCTGCATCTCTTCGCATCCCTGTTGTCATAGACGGTTTCATCGCATGTGCAGGCGCACTCATAGCATACAAACTCAACAAAAACATCGTGGAGCACATGATCGCGGGTCATATGTCAATGGAGAAAGGTCATCCAGTCGTGCTTGAATACCTGAAAATGCGCCCCATACTGCAGCTCGACATGCGCCTCGGTGAGGGGACAGGCGCCGCACTCGCGATAAATATCGTGGAGGCAGCATGCAAAATACTTGATGAGATGGCAACATTTGAAGAGGCAGGCGTATCTGAAAGATGAAACAGCCATGTTCAGCCTTCCAGCAATTTTCTGACCGCTTCCTCACACTCTTTTGGTCCTCGCATGATGATTATGTCATCCGGCTGCAGTATTGTGTGCTCATCTGGATTATAAATCCATGTGCCATCCTTTCTGCGCACGGCCAGCACGAACATTCCCATTTTCTTCTCAATGCCCAGACTCTCTATTGTCTTTCCAGCTGCGTTTTTCACCTCTGCTTTGAGCACAACTTCATCCATTTCACGGAGGGAAGCGGCAAAAACAGGATGCATGGGTATGTCACGGAGAATGATATCAGCGATTTCGTATGCGGCATCGGATATGATCTCCGATGAGAAGCAGACATGCAATATTCCCCGCAGCTCGTTGAAACGCTTCTTTGATGCGTTGCTTGCTGCAGCAGCCTCCATGACGAGCATCTCAAGCTCATCCTTCATCCTGTCCATGCGCTCCTCAAGTGCAGCGACCTCCTCCGCGATCTCTTTGCTCTGAAATGTAACTGCGGAGTATGCGAGACCGACCATGAGTTCGGAGATGTTCTTCATCTCAGCTATGCGGTCTGCAATCTCCTCATATATCATGCGCCTGCTCCTCCTGCTCCTCGCGAAGTCCTCACACGCAACAACCCTGTAAAATGATGGCACGCTGTCAGTCGGTCCTGATGCGATGAGAAGGTCGTTTTCCATGATGACTTCATCCCTGTCAGGCGAGTAAATCCACCTGTCCCCCCGCTTTATCGCGAGAATTCGCATTCCGGTTTCCGTCTCAAGCATGAGCTCCCCCAGGGTTTTGCCATTTAAGGGTGATTTGGGAGATACTCTGACATGAACAACAGCCTCTTCAAAGTCTTCAATATCAAAATAGCATGTTATATCAACTGATAATGCAGTTTTAGCGATGTCCGCTGCTGCATTTGATATGTTTTCAGCTGCTGATGCTATCTGCAGTATCCCAGAAAGCTCAACGGCATCCTGCAGATTTCTCGCGCCGAGTATCGCAGCAACTCTCAGGTTGTAAAGCAGGGAGTCCATCTGCTCCTCAAGCCTCAAAACCTCCTTCACAACCTCTCTGTTCCTGTAAAGCACAGCAGAATATGCAAGGTCAAGCATCTCCTCAGAAATATTATTCATATCCGCAAGAACCTGCTTCACATTTGTTTCTTTATATTCTCTATACCTATCATACCTACCATTATCACGCATCCACATCATCCCCTCTGAGCTGTTCACCTCCCTCGGGGTTATTTACCCCCATTTCCTGAGGATTCAACCCCTTTGTTTGAGGATCCATCCTTTGAGGATTCAACCCCTTTCTTTGAGGATTCATCCTTTGAGACTCCATCCGCATGCGAATTCAGGAGGAAATTCGCACCAAGTGCAGCAAGATGTTTGAAAAAATCAGGATATGATACACTGACGCACTCAACACCTTCCACAACTGTTTCCACATCTGCTGCGAGCGCAGCTACACAAGCAGCCATCGCAACACGATGATCTCCATGCGAGTGCACTACAACGCGCCTCCTCCCTCCTTTCAGTGCTGCGATGTTTCCATGAATCACAAAACCGTCTGCACGCTCCTCCACTTTTATGCCGAATTTACGCAGCTCCTCAGATATGGTTCGTATTCTGTCGGTTTCCTTATGCCTGAGGTGTGATGCACCTTTTATCTCTGTTTTTCCACCTGCAAATGCGCCCAAGACAGCGACAGTGGGCGCGAGGTCGGGGCTGTCACGCAGATCAACAGTTATTCCTTTCAACTCGCTGCCTCCTCTCACCTCAACAATGCCGCTTTCTTCATTCCAACGCACATCAGCGCCCATGTCACGCAATATATCAACAATGCGGGAATCCCCCTGCATGCTCCGATAAAGATTGTGCACACGCACAGAGGATGTTGATGTCAGTGCAGCCGCTGCGAGTATGTAGGATGCGGATGAGAAATCGCCGGGCACTTTGAAATGCTTCAGTGAATATTCACGGCCCCCTTCTATGTGAAAAACCGATTCATGCATCTCTATATCAACGCCAGCCCTCCTCATCACATCTATTGTCATGTGCATGTATGGCTTTGAGATGAGGTTGCGCACTTTTATGCAACTATCATCGGACGCAAGAGGACATGCAATGAGGAGTGCGGATATGAATTGAGAGCTGATTGAGCAGTCTATCTCTGTTTCACCACCTCTCAGAATTCCACGCACCACTATCGGAGCTCTTCCGTTTCCTGTTGTTGAAAACGCATCTGCACCCAGATCATTCAGCGCATTCAGCAGAGGTGTGTTTGTTCGCCTTCGCAGCGATTCATCGCCGGTGAGCACGGCAGCACAATCACACAACGCGCATATAGCCGTGAAAAATCGCAGCGTTGTTCCTGAGTTGCGCGCATTTATCACATCTTCAGGCGTTTTCGGCGAGCTTCCAACACCTTCCACAGAAACACAACGCCTCTCACCGTCAACAAAAACAGAAGCACCAAGCGCATTGATCGCATCCATCGTCGCCTTCGTGTCATCGGATATGAGCGGAAACATCACATCACACTTTCCACTGCTGAGAAGCGAGACGGCGAGCGCCCTGTGCGTATAGCTCTTTGAAGGCGGCGCATCTACATCCCCTATCAGTTTTGAAGGATACAAAACCGCTCTCATTCCTTCTCTTTTGTTCTCCTCAATTCCCGCTTGCTATACATATATTATAGATTATAAAAGATTATTACATCGCATGAGCCACCGCGATTCACAGATACAGCGTCAGCTGGGGCTTGCCCACTTCTCCACTTTTATCCCTGAGTGCACTTTTATTCCTGAGTGCATACGCCCGTCAGGCTCGTTAAGCGACGGCAGTTTAATTCACCGCAGAGCCCAAATGTGGGTGATTTTGCTCGCAAGAGCAAATTTTGGCGAGCGTAAGCGAGCCACATACCAAGTGACCGAAGGGCAGGGTGCGAATCACCGCAGAGTGCCCGCTGTCGCATGCTGGCATCAATCCTCCTCTATCTCTCAAATTCAGGCTTGAAGTTTGGAATGTCTCTACAACCTCCTATTTCTGTATTTGACAGCCTCTCCAATAATTTATATGGCTCTGATGACGGTTTTGGTATCTTTAGCGAACTCATCGTCATATCTTTTGTGAATTCCATAACGTTAGTCATAGCTTCCAATGTCCTTATGGTCGCCAATTTTCCTTTTCATATATATACAACCTCACTTAAGATGAGTTTGCCAATTCTTAATGCGGATTTTTCAACCAGATCAACCCTTACCCAAAGCAAATCGCTGAGATAATTTTCCAGTTCAACAAATTCCAAAAGATTAATCTTCGCATCAGGCTCAAATTCCACTAAAAAGCGATTTTTTCATTTTTTGCCACCTATTATTTTATTTCATCTTAACCACCTCAAGGATCTTAACCACCTCAAGGAGACTCCATCCGAAAGGGTGGAGAAGAATTAAAGCAAATATTTAATATTTGTTTGAATAATATATAACTATGCAGGTTGCAAAAAGCATTACGGTGAAGGTTTCCAATAAGATTAATAAAGATAAGTTTCTTTCTTTGAGAAATTTCTTCACCACATATCCAACCATAGCAAGGATTTACTACTCCTACATTCTTGAAAATTCTTAAGAGAAACTCTGCTCTGGAGAAATATCCGCTAAGGATTTGAAAAATATTCTGCATAAAAAACTTTACAGGCAAATTAGAGAAACTTTTGATGTTGGTTCTCAAACTGTTCAAGAGATTAGAGATATAGTTGTGGAAGCTATTAACTCTTATGCTCAATTGGTCGGAGAAGGAAGAAAGGCATCTTTGCCAAGAGTTGAGGAATTTACGGTAAGGCTCAATTACGGGTAGTAAGCGTTTTCGAGCATGGTAAATTTGACTTCTTCTTCAAAGTAAAAGTTAATGGAGATAAGAGGATTGCTATTCCTATTGAATGTGGGGAAATTCAAAAAGGATTGCTTGAAGATGCTTTGAACGGAAAGTATAAAATTGGAGCATTTCAGTTGGTCGGAAGTGATGGTTGGTTTTACTTTGTTATTCCTATCAAAAAAGAGACTGAAATCAAGCAAGGATATAACGGAGTCCTCGGTGTAGATTTGGGTTTGAGGTATAATGCTGTAATAACTTTGCTTTACAAGAATGGGAAAATCACTGAAGTTGAGTTTGTAAAATACAGGAGACATATGCATAAGATTAGAATGCTCTGGCATCGGATAGATGAGCTCAAATCCATGTTTCCAGAGGGACAGAGAACAAGCAAGAGAATTCAAAGGTTGTGGAATCGTATAAGATAAACGATAGGATTGCTCATAATATCAGCAAAAGAATTGTTGAAATAGCTAAAGAAAACGATGCTATGATAGCGATGGAGAATCTCAAGGGATTGCATCCTGTTAAAGGCAAAAATTCCAGAAAGAATAACAGAATGATTA
>Ga0209410_1000733_pt1 | contig 15433 bp, 29 predicted proteins | sample Mar14436cmmetaG_FD_184135 | JGI IMG/M metagenome (GOLD analysis project Ga0209410, IMG submission 184135) | Marine hydrothermal vent microbial communities from Guaymas Basin, Gulf of California to study Microbial Dark Matter (Phase II) - Marker... ... | reverse complement strand
GGTGAGGGCGTGATTTACACCGTGTATCTTTGTGAATGGTGAAATCAGGGTGAGGAAAAATGGATATTAAAGAGCTTTATAATCTGTTAAGAACAGAGAGGAAAACAAGGTCTATTCAGCCATTTCCTGAGAAGGAGGTTAAACAGTATTTGAGCGAACTTAAAACACTACAAAGAAAGTTGTTAGCAGATGAAAGAATGTGGAAAGAGAGAAGAAGAGTGGAAGATGAACTTGAAACAGCAGAATTTTGTGTAAGAGAGATTATAAGATTGAGAGCAATGAAGGTGACAAATCATGCAATTTTTGAATCTCTTGTCAGTGATTCACATTCGCCTTTAGTCCCAAAAAATATGACAAAGGAGGAAGAGAAGGTTTTCTGGAGATTATGTGAGGGGTTGAAGGAGATATATGAGAAGGTGATGAGGGAGTTGTAGGAGGGGGTGAGATAAATGCCTATATGGCAATATTATGCCCCTTGTAGGAGGAGAGAGTTTGGTGGTAAGATGTATGAGTTGCATGGAGGATACGAGAGCGAAGAGGCACAAAGAGTTGCGAAGGAACTTCGTAAACAAGGATACTATGTGAGGGTAGTAAAGAAAGAGGGGGACTGGTTCTTGCTCTACAAGCGGAAGAAAGAGTGAGGAGGTGATAGAGCATGAGTAAATACAGGATGGTAGGGGAAGTAACAATCACAGGCAATGTTCTCTGCCCGTTGTGTGGAAGATGGACAGGACAGAATGCGCAGATAGATGTGCCACCATACAGATGTCCATATTGTAACATTGACATTGAACTACTGCCGAATCAAGAGAGGTATTACAAGTATAAGTATGGGATGGAGGATGATGAGTGATTTTTGATTTTTCTCTCCTTTTTTTCTCCTGAAAGGGAAGTAGTGAATGAAACTACCACCCCTGGAGGTAGATAGGTATGGAAAAACGCGCTAAGGAGATGAGGATGAAGATGTGCGAAGATTGCGATCGCTGGTCGGAGATAGAGAGGATGGTCAAGGAAAACGAGGAGCTTCGTAACAAAATCGCAAAACTTCTTGAAGAAAGAGCACGAAGTCTTCAATACGCGGAAACAGTCATAGAAGTCGTTGTGATCTTAGTGAATCTATTAAACGATCTTACATGTGCGCTCAAGGGAGAGAATGTGGATGAGGAATACGCTTAATAATTAGATATGTGGAGGATATGGAAAGGTGGGGGATATGGAAGAAGGGGTCTTGATAGAAATAGAAGCAGGGGATATAAAACTATACCATATTTTTGAGAGGGACTTCGCAGAGCACCTCAGAAGAAAGCAGGAATACCCGCTAAAGATTCTTAGAGAGGTGACGGAGGAGGAGATCCAGAGATGTATAAAATTCTATGATTGGGTAGATAATGAGAGCTCCAGTTATTACGACCAGAAAGACGACCAAGACGAAGAAAGAAGAAAAGAGCCTGTGTTGATTAGGGTAGAAGTAGGGAGTATAAAACTATACTATATTTTTGAGAGGGGGTTCGTAGAACACCTCAGAAGAAAACAAAAATATCCGATAGAAATTCTCAGAGAAGCAACAGAAGAAGAAAAGTGGAAGGGCGCGGCTGTTGAGGCATGGCTGTATCACGAAGCCTTCCATTATTATGATTGAGTTGGATCTCACGCTCGCAGGCGCTCAGCGGTGAAAAAATAAAACTTCAGTCAAGAACTTCCCGTGTATTTTCGCTGTTTGACAGTGCTCGCAGAAATAACCTACCGCAACCCATCTTGTCTTGATCTTGTAGTCGTTCTCATCAGACTCATGCTTCTCTGAAACCCGCACATACAGTGTTTTTGCAATCTTCCCGCAACGCTCACATCTCACCCGCGGCATTGTAGCTCATAATAGTTATTATATATATAACTATCTCTCCGCCCCGAAACCCCCCAATGTTTTTTGTAAAATCCTTCTCCCTCTATTTGTTAAAGAGCGTCCTTTTGTGGTAATTTTCAGAAATCCTTTCTCAAGTAAAACAGGTTCTATATCTTTTGTTACTGTATTTTCACTAAGATTCAACATACTACTTAATGCTTTAAGAGAGAGTGTGCCGTATTTATATAACTTTTTCATGTATGATATATGAATATCATCAAGACCTTGAGTGTATTGAAATGTTCTAAGGGCGTTTACTACAATATCATAACTAAGTTTCTCTGCGTCTTGAGTTATTGCATAATCGCATGCGAATTTAAGCAAGGAGATTGCATCGCGAGGATTTTGAGCATGATAAGCTATAAGTTCAAGTGCCGCATCATCATATTCATTTTTGAATTTATCCATGATTTTTTTCAGCAGCATAGTTATCTCATGTTTTGAGTAATCTTGCAAATAAATCCGTAAAAATCTACTTCTGAATGAGTTTAGGAGGCGGTGAGGGTCAGTAGTTGCGGCGACTAATGAGAAAGGAGGAATTTCCACCACGATTTCTTTCATCTTATTATTTTTACGAATCAGTGTTGCAAATGTGAAATCTTGAAGAACAGAATTAAGCAGAGACTGTAATGCGGGTTTTAGCTCATGTATTTCATCTATGAATACTATATTATACTCTCTTATTGAGAATATTATGCGCAACAGTTTTTCTTTTGAGAGATCTGCTGCGTTGAATGGACCGCGCAGCTCTGTATTCAGATAAGAAGCGATACATCTTGCGATTGTTGTTTTACCTGTTCCTCGTGCGCCCAGCAACAAGATGTGAGGAGGATTCGTGCCAGTCCGCGCAGCAGCGCTAAGTGTTGTTAAAATTTTCTTTTTAATTACCTCCTGTCCGACGACATCATCAAAGGAAGATGGTTGCCAATCTGTTATACGATACATATTTTTATTTAGCACACTTATGATATATTAAATGAGACGAGAAGAAATTGAGCGACTGATAGAACTTGATGACGCGGCATTAGAGAACGAATTTAGAGAAAATTCAGAGTTGCGTAATCTTATCGAGGAGATAGCACACACAAACTTTTATGGAGAAACTCCGAGTGCTGCGGTAATTAGGAGTGCGTTGAAGAGATTCTTAGATTTAGATGACGATGTTAGAGATTCCATTTCAGAAAATGAAAATACCGAGCATGAAACTGAGAGTGAAAGCAATTATGATTATGAAGATTGCGATGATGATTTAACCTATAACCCTATCAACATCAACAATCATAACGGTTTCTGTTATCTGTTAGGATTCCCCGCAGATGAGCGCAAGCTTCAAGCATTAGATGAGCAGTTACAGTTGCTTAATCTCCGAGATCTGACAAGAGAGGCAATCATTACACATTTGATGATTGAATCTTTGGGGTGGACTATTTACAAACGATACATTTCTCTCGCTCTTGAGCGGCGAATTCCGCTCGGACGCTTCATAGACGATGCGGTGAAATGGTATTTAACAAACGAAGATGTTGCTGAAAAAATGTCAAGAATGAGGATTATGTTACAGATACTTGTTGAATGTTTGCGTAATGTCAGAAAAGTTTGTGATTCCTTCGTTGAAGATTATATTAAACTTGCTGCGATAAAGATATTAATAACAGATACTGAAGAGAGATTGAGGGAGGTGATATGATGCAAGAGCTAAAACAGAAGAAATATCGTGGATTAATCAAAGGCACATCTATTCCTGTATCTGCGCCCGGAGTCGATCTCAACAAGGTGGAAGATCTCTGGAAGGAGACGGTAAGGAAAACTGCCGAGTTGCTTGGGGTTTCTGAGGAAGAAGCGGCTGAGATTTTATCACAGACTTATGTAAGGCAGCAACATCAAGATGTGATGGAAGAAGACTCTGTTGATAGCATACTTAACGAATTGAGGGCATTTTCGAGAAGCAGCATTGATCACTCATTAAGTGAGATGAGCGCATGGATTGGTCGCGCATATTTTTTGAAAGTTATGCACAAGCTTATGCATGAAGATGGAGGAGGAGATGGCAATAGCAATCTGATGAACATGTTTAAAATGTTTATGGATCATCAGCAACAATTAGAAACCGTTAAGAGTCAGCATCAAATCAAATTAGAGGAGTTGAAGAAAGAACATGATATTGAGATTGAAGCGCTGAAAAATGAGTTGATCAGATGGAGAGAAGAGCGCACAAAGCAAGAAACGACAGAAGCGCTTGAAAAGCTAACTGATGTTTTAGATGAGTTAAAAGATGCTGCATCAAAAAAATCATTTAAAGATATAGAAGAACTTGCATCTTATGTTGATAGGGCATACGAACTTGCTTCAAAACTAACAGGTATCGAGAAGGATAAATTGCTTGAACTTTCAGGCAAAGGGCCTTCTGCGATTGACAAGATCAAGGGAGTGATTGATGCGGTAGTAACTGGACTGTTCGGAGAGGAGAGAGCCGCGGCGCTTGTCTCGTATCTGAAAGAGCGTGAAAAGACAGCTCAGCAGCATGCAACAATGAAAGGAGAGATTGAGCGACGCATTGAAGCACAGCGGCGCATTATGGAGCAGACATATGAGCAGCGCATAAAAGAACTTGAGCAGAAATTACATGAACGGGATGAACTTGTCAAAAAGCTATCTGAAGAGTTAAAGCGAAGTGCAAAAACAAGAACTAAAAATAATGAGGAAAGTGTTGTTGAAGAGAAGGAGGAGGAGAAAACAGATACTGAAGAAGAGAAAACAGATACTGAGACTGAGAAGACCGAGACGGAGACAAAAACCGAGACTAAAACTGAAACCGAGAATGCAGAGAGCAAAACTGAAAATATAGAAAGCATTTTAAGTGGTAAGAAGTATATATACGACTTCAGTGCTGATGAGTTAAACACACTAATACGTGCGGCTGGTTCAAAGACGAAGGCATTTCATCTCTTGAGAGAGCGTGGGATAAAGGGAATCTCTCGCCTTTTTGATGTGGCAGGATAATAGTTGAGGTGATTAAGATGAGTCTGCTCATTACGATCATCCGCATTGTTGGCTGGAAGCGTGTAGATTCATTTTTAAGTGTATTTTCCCCTGTATTAAGAAAAAAGGAACAAGAATTTTTAGAAAAGCTTGCGAATGCAATAAATGAGCACAAATCAGCGATTCCTTTACTTGTTGAAACCTTTGCAGAGCACAAAGATGAAGCAGATAAAATTTTAGAAATATTGTCACCATTACTTGATTCGCTAACTTCTGAGAAGAATCGTCAATTTTTGTTTGGTAAGGTAAATGTGAAAGCAGATGATGATGCAACAGTCATATCAACACAAGGTAAAACAATGATTTTTAACTGCTCTCAAGTAGAAATAGAGCACGAGAAAGGAGAGATAGAGAAGATCATTGAGTTTCTAAAAAATTACAGAAATTATGGAACTTCCAAGAGATTGAAATGAGTGAGAGTGAGCTGGCGACGGAGGATATTGTAGCAATCGCAGTGACAGGGGCTCTTCTATCGTTCGGAGGTAGCTTACTAATCTGGTCTTTACGCAACAAATATGGACCTGACCCTCTACTGTTAGGAGGAGTTGGAGCGGTATATAGTGGATTTTCAACAGCAGTTGTGTGGAGTGTTCGCAATCTTGTTGTAAAGAAGTAGGAGGGAGGATATAATGAGGATAAGTGCGATTTTAGGGTTGTGTGCCGCGGGAGCAGCTGCGACATCGGTTTTACTAAATGAATCTGCGCTGCTTAAAGAGGAACCATTTACTGCAATGAATCAAGTGCATCTCGCAGAGGGTGTTGGAGTTATGGCATTGATCATGGGAGGTGCCGCAATAGTAACATATGCACTGGGGAAATGATTTCTCAGACAGGAGGTTTCAGTCTTTCTGTTCTGGCAGGGGCACCAGCTGTTATCACTACATTGAGCAAGATTATTAATCCCAAGGCGCAGGTAGATGCAACAATCGCCGTGATAGCATATAATGAAGAGGGATTTATTGAGAGAATGCTGGCAACGTTAATAACTCAAGATTATTTTGAATATGCCAACAACTATGAGATTATACTTGTAGATAGTGGTTCAACAGATAAAACTGTTGAGATTGCATCTAAATATGTTGATAGAGTTATTCAGGCGAAGAAAGGTAAATTATCTGCAAGAAATCAAAGTATAAAGGAAGCAAAATATGATATTGTGGTTAATTTAGATGCAGATATTCTCTTATTTAGAAACACTTTATCACATCTTTTAAAACCTTTTGAAGATGACAATGTTGTTGCCACAACAGGAATATTGTTTGAAGGAGTGAGAACATGGTCATGGATAATTACAAGATTGTTCGCGCCTCGCATAATAGGCACGATTTCGGCGGTAAGGAAGAATGCGTTCGTAGGTTTTGACGAGAGTATAGATCAACTCAACAGAGAACTCATGATTTTAGAGGAAGAGATACGATTTATGAGGAGAATGAAGGCGCGTGGGAAGGTCGTGCAGACGTTAGCTTGTGTCCTGCACCCTCCACGCAGAGCTATGTGCGTAATAGGAAGTGATATGTTCAAAAAGTATTGTGAAATGATTTATCACTCTGACAGATTTTAAAAATTTTTAAACAAGCGTAAAGCTTTTAAATTGATAGAGTTAATTTGAGAATATGAAAGCCGCTGAAGAGGTTAAGGAGGTTGGAGAGGAAGATAGAGATGAAGGTAGAGATGAAGGTGTAGGAGAAGGAGTGAGAGAAGAACAGAGTGTTGAAGAGAAAGAGGTAAAAGAGAAAGAGGTAAAGGCGGCAGAGGTGGAAGAAATAGGAAAAGAAGAGGAGGAAGAGAAAGAAGAGAGGAAGACAAGGCGGAGGCGAAAAAAGAAGAATTGGCTAACTGTGAAGGAATATCTAAGAACAGTCTGCGAATCCTTACTTACATGCTCTGAAAAAAAGGAGGTTTTAGGGATAAAAGATGTAGCGGAAGATGCGGAGATAAGCCATCCAACTGCCATGAAGTATATTACGATATTATGGCGGTGGGGGATCGTTGAAGTCAAAGTTATGGGTCGTGTTTATGTGCTTAGAGTCAATAAGGAGAGACTTCTTAAATTCATGAGCGAGTTACAAGAGATGAAACCGAGTGAGGTCGCAAAGGTTTTTTATTGAATCATCAATCTAATATAAGATATGGCAGTTGCCAGCGAGCCTCTAAAGATGGTGGTGTGGCGCGGAGAAATTGCTAACGAGGAATTCAGTATAGTTGATGTAAGATTTGATAGTTATGAGAACCCACAATTTCTTAGAATAGCTCTAAGAAATCCAGAAGGCAACGCCTATAATTATGAACTTCGCATATATGTTGATACTTATGACACTTCAGGGGATCCCGTTAGAATAATAGAAGGTTCTATAAACCCATATGATGCAAAGTTTGAAGAAACTTCTGTTGATTTTTTAGGAAGGGGAGAGCATTTTGTATATGTTGAATTGGTGAAGGTCCCATGAGAATGGATTTCATAGACATATATATACTGAATGGTATATGTTACTTCTCACTCTTTCACATATTTAAACCAATATGTGATATAATGTATGCTGGTTTTTTTGCAGGGATGATTTCCAATATTATAAGCACTTCTCTTATTTTAATGAATAATGAAAGAATGAAGGATAATATAATGAGAGAGGATAAAGGAGGTGTTTATAATGATGATTGAAAGGGCAAAGAAGGAGATTTTAGAGAGGATGAAATGGAGTAAGATGCCTGATGATGCGATCCTCGTGCACCACTCATATAATGATGCGAGGCGTCGTTATGTGTTTGAATGGAAGCGGAAGGACAGTGAGCATGAGCGTATTTTAATCTGGCTGTCTGATGATGGCAAACCCTTAAAAGTTGTTGTGAATTGGAAGGATAAACCAATTACCACTGCAAAAATTCCCTCAGATGTTGAGAGAAAAGCACGCGAGCTTGGAGGAGTTGCGAAGGTTCAGAGGCTTAACAAGCGGGTCTGGGGAGATGATGTTGATGAAGAGGGTTATGTAATTATAACAGACAAAGCGAAACATCTTGTTGATGAGAAAGGGAAGGTGAAGAAGTCTCTAATTATCCCATACACTCCCTCATTAGGGATAAGTGGTAGGGTGTGGGGTCCAGATTCATGGGAGCCTGGTGTAGATCCATGCAGATCGTGGACTCCTACCTTCAGTGAAGGATTCAGCTATTTCCCTAAAATGACAGTATTTATTAATCGGGAGGTTCCTGTGGAGGTTAAAAATATAGATACAAACGAAGTTGTAACTTGTGATAATTCAATTACTTATGAAAAATTTGAAGAACTGATAAAATACCCTAAAATACTTTTTTTAATCGCCCATGGAGCATGGGCTGATTTTCATTTTGTTCCTTATACATCTGATTCACATTATACAGCAGCAGATATTCATACATTGATGAGTGATCGTTCAAAAATGAGATTGGCTTTCATCTATCACTGTGGATGTTGTGAGCAGTATGGGGAAGGTACATTTGAGTATGAATACAGAAAAGGCTCTGATACAAATTCAATTGTGATATGCACAAGATATACTACCCTTTACTCATGGATGGAGGTTATAAATTTCACAAATGATCTTATTGAAGATTTGACGAATAGGCTTGATGATCCAATTTATGAAGTTTATACAGACTGGTTGGATACATACCCCTTCCTGAAGGGGCCATCTGAGGACTGTGATAAATTCACATCAAAGGATCCATGCGAGCAAGCAAGCTGTTATTGGTATTACTCATACTGCAAGGATATGGGGGCTCATATAGATTTTAGAGGGGATACATCTTTGACTATGAGGCAAATTATAAATAGTGACATCGCATATATTAAGTGAAAATGGTAGAGTCAAAGTATGTGTTACTAGGGCTTGGTGTTGCAGCAGCAGGCGCAGCTGCGATGTATTTGACAATAGAGTATGCGAAAGCACAACAAGCAGTGCCTCCTCCATCTGTTCTGACGATAAGTGCTGTGTGCGCGGACACGCCATGCATTGAAGGATCTTCAAAGATAACAGTGAGTGGAACTTTCTACAAGGAAGGGGTGCCCCAGCAGGGTGCTACTGTCAGTGTTTACTACAAAGTTATAAGAACAGATGAAGGTTGTCCTGTGGAGGTCACGGAACACATTGCAGGTAGTGCGGTGACTGATGCAAATGGCAATTACTCAGTGACGTTCACTGCTCCAACCATACCAGCGGGCTATGGTAATGAGGCGATAGTATGTCTCCAAAGTAAGGTATTTATGTAAATGGGTGTAAGAAGGAGAAAGGAGGTGGTGTAAATGGCAGGTACTGCGTCTCCTGTGATCTCTATCACTATAAAGGCGGCAGTCCCAGCGCGCACATTTACAAATATGCATTTTGAAGACTCCGCAGGTAACACTGTGACAGAAGTGATGTCTGGAGATAATTTCTATGTGTGCGGCAGACTAATTGAGGATACAACAGGAGTATCAGGAGCTATAATATACACATACGTGACCGACAGTGCAGGAAGTGTGGTAGGTGATGAGAAAACATGTGTGACGGATTCAAATGGTAATTTCAAGTGTGGACCCTACTCTTACAGCGTTACAGCTGACACAGTAATGTATTTCAGAGCGTTTGATGAAAAGCAGACGACATAAAATATGCGAGAAATAGAATGGTTAAGTAAGCATTATGATTATCTTGACGAAGGCTTGAAGGCTGCTGCTGGAGCTGCATTAAAGAGGATAGATACGCAAGATGCCAAACAGTTACTACACCGTATAATCTCTGACATAGGGGAGCAGGAAATAAACAAAATACCAATACATGTGGAAGAAAGAAAAAGAGCGGAGAGAGTAAGGAGAGTTAGTGCAGTAAGAGAAGTTAGAGCGGAGAGAGTAAGGGAGAGGGTAAGACTACCCGTTCCAGAGGTAGAGCTTTTAATAGATGAGAAAACGGGGCGTATGTTTTATGCGCCAAACTGGGAATCTCGCCATGTGTTACATACTGTATTTGGAGTTCCTCTGGAGTATATTGTAATGGATCCTATCCGCAGAATCAGGGAGGCCGGATACCCACCACAGCTTCACAAATATCTCAGTGCTTACATTCTACATGCACCTCCCGCAATAAGAGAAAGATACTCTCCTGAGGAGCTGGAATGGTTGGAGACTTTAAGGGATAAACTTGCAGCAGTTGAACTTGAGGAATATCCTGATGTGTATGAGGTTTTAAGGAAATTAGAAGATTATGTAAGAGATATGATCAGAAGAAGGCTTGATGATATATTGGACAGAGGGATATTAGAGATCGCTGAAGAAGAGATTGATAAGATCAGAGAGGAAGTTGCGATATTTATCAGTCCTGCTGATGTTTTCAGCAAAGCAAAAGAGATAGTGCGCAGAGAGTTTAAAGTTAGAAATCCACATCCTCCAAAGTGTGCCGCACAAACGATTCTTGAATCTTATACAGACAGCCTGCTGAGGGGAGGAGTTGAAGAAGCCATGAGGGATGCACAGTTTGCAATAGAATATAACTGCAAGGAAATACCACCAGTTGAAGAGGTCAAAAAAGCTATAAAGGATTATCTGAAATAGGTATATATGGAAGAGGTAGGTGAGGAGGAAGTAGTTGAAGTTGATGCAAAATCTCTTGAAAAAATACGCTCATTACTTGAAGAGCTTGCGGAAAATAATATAGAGCTTGCAGACATACTGATAAGCAAGATCAACAAAGAACTGAGAGAAGCAGGCATTCAATTTGTATTGCGCAGAAAACCTCGTCCCTCTGTTTTCATACGCAAAGTTCCTTATGTCTATGATAATCCAACGATAGGGATGATAGAACATCGCATAAGATTTGGTGAAATCTCAAAAAAAATGAGAGGGATACCTCGTGAGAAAGGCATTGAGTTGCGTGAATCATTACTCAGAGGTAAAACTTCTACACTGCGTAAAATAAAGGAAAAGAAATGGGAAACTGTAATGATGAAACCCTCAATTGAGTTACAGGCAAAAACTCTAGCAAAAACTATATATAAAGAGGAGGTGAAATAAAAAAGGGAGGTGGTAGGATGGTAAGAATCGCTGGAGATGTGTTGGCAGATATTCTGTCAATGGGGCGCGGAAAACGAGCACAAGTGATAGGTCTCTCAGCAATGATGCAGATATCGAGGCTCCCAGAGTGGTCAAGACATAGAATGACTGTCAAAAACATGCCCTACACAGCGTGGAATCCGCATCCTGGACAGATTGAAACACGTCTCATATTCGGCAGATATGCAAGAGATCTCAGAGGAGTAAAAGGTAAGAAAGCACTGCCAGAGCCTGGCAGAAAGGTCTCAGCAGGAACACTTGTGCCCGCGGTTGCAGCAGAGATGCAGTCTCGCATGAGAGGAACAACTGCGTCACAGAGGATCTCCCCTGAGGAGTATCCGAGCAAGCGCAGATCACTCCGCACACTGGAGGAGCTGATGGAATATGCTGAGCGGATAGGGGCGCCAGTGAGATAGAGGAGGTGATAAGATGGCATATCGCAAGGAAACATCGGACATGTTTGTGGAACTTGGCGTTTACGCAGGCTCTTCAGTCATAGTCCCAGCTGTATCTAAAGCCATACTTGATCTCCCAACCGCAATCGCCCTTAAAATGCACGAGGCGTGGATACAAGAACTACTCGCAAACGGCTGGTCAACTGCATCCTCAACCGAGTGTGGTGCTCTCTCAGGGTTGGGGGAGTTCACGGAAGGCAAAACAGTTGAGCAGATAGGCACGATTATAACCGTTGATAAGAAAGATGCGATAATGAAGAACCCCCAGGGGCAGTGTTGTCTCGTCGGAATGCCAGAGTTCATTGAGTGGTTGAATGATATTGGATTCAAGGGGCTATATTCAGTGATAAAGCCATCAACATCGCTGAGAGCGCTTATGGGTATTGTTAAGATCGCAGATGCAAAGATGAATTTCATTCAGCGAGGCAAATATGATGATGCATCAATGGTTACAGGTGTTGTAGATTTGCTTGGAGCGGTTCTTTCGGCGTTTAACATTAATCCTGCGAAGATGGTGATGCCGTGATGCCATTCAAATTGGTATCACGTAATTATCGCATTATACGACCGCGAGGTGCAGGAGGCAGTCAGATCAGATTAGTAAGAGCACCCAGGGTAACTCCTAAGCCAACTCCTAAGCCCAAAGTTCCAAAGATAAATACCGCTCCTAACCCTGCTCCGAAACCCTCCAATACCAAGATAGAGCAAGTCTATCCGACAGTTAAGACGACGCAGACAGTTAAGACGACGCAGAGCGGGCAGAAGTTTGAGCAAGTCTATCCGACAGTTAAGGCTGGTGGGGAGACTGAAGAAATTAAGGTAAGGAATATATTGAGGGATCTTGGAATATGAAGGAGGTGATAGTATGGCAGGAATAGAGAGTGTAATAAATGAGTTGAAGAGACAGGGGTATGAAGTGCAGCAGGTGACTCTGACGAAGAAGGAGAGTGATATTGTTGAGTTCTCAGACACATCAGGCACAGCGGACGAGGTCTTTCTCACAATAACGCCGCCTGTTGGTGGGGCACTGCTCTTCCCTGGCAAGGAGCTTGTGGGGGAGGAGGATTCATCACGGATCTTTCTGTCGCTGTATGACAGTGGAGGCTCGGAGATCTCAGAAGATAGCATGGTTTTCGCACACAAGGAGACTGCTCTTCGTGAAAGGTCTTCAGCACTCATCGCGGCGCCGTATGGTAACTTCAACAAACCGAGCCGTGCAGATGTTTACAAGCTTGAAAACTCAATCAATCTCAGAGGCTCAGCAGAGAGCTTGAAGTTTTACACATCATCAGCTGTTGATGCAGATCAAACCTCTACAAACTGCGCTATAACAGCCCTTCTCTACTACCAGCAGCGAGGAGTTCGCTTTTAGAACTCCTCCTCCCCCTCTCCTGTAGATGGCAGCAGGATAGCAGTTAGTTGAGACTATGGACGGCAGAAATGAACGGTAGAAGGATAGATGGGAATATCAGAAGAGCACTTGAGCGCTTAGGTGTATTTGAAGCTCCAGAGGCAAGAAGAGATATAAGAGATGCCTTAGAGTATATTATAAAGATACTTGAAGATCGTATAGCACCGCGTCGCAAGTATTTCAGAATAGGAGTTATAGAAGAGGCAAAAGCAGCTGCGATAGAGAATTATACATCACCACCAGCTTCAAATTATCAGATCATTCATGTCTATGAGGAAATACTGAGAACACCAGACTTAGAGATAACTAATTTTGGTCCTGGCAATCTATATGCAGTCATCTCCTATGCACAAGATCAATGGCTGATGAAGGAAGCCATCATTAACATCCATTCATCTCTTTCATTTCCAAATGTGCACTCTATTGCATTGAGAGCTGACTGGGATAACACAACATATATGATCTCAGAGCGAAGATCTGCGTTACGCACTATAAACATAGATTACGGTGAGCGTATTTTCATTCTATCCTCAAATTCAACGCAGCATTTCACAGAATCACTCTCACAAAATGAGCAAGAATTTGAGAATATATCAGGTATGGTATCAAACAAAGTATATATACGAGGAGTGAACATACAAGCTATGCAGAACTTATATTTCAGAGTGATCTTTTGGTCATCAGCGGATGGGGCGTCGTCTGATTTAGATGAAGATTCATTCTTAGATTATGTTGATCTTGATCTTGCAACCACATCCTTCCAAACTCCAGGAACGCCGCAATACCGATTAAATGTGAACAATTTGAACATAGTGTATGAGGATCAAGATAAAACTCGCACACTTCATGTCAGTTTACAGAACCTATCCTCAACAGATAAGCTCGCCGCACCTGATGGAGCGGTGCAAATTGATTTTAAGATGAGTCCGCGCTTGTAGGGGGGTGATGGGTATGGATGTAGATGAAGCGGTTGTTGGAACGGCAGTTCTCGCAATATGTGGGGGGTGCTTAGGGTATATAATACGACACGACTGGAATGATGCTCTCGCTGGTGTGGGCGCAGGAGTGGCAGCAGGATTCTTCAATATCTACACAAGCATAAAAAAGAGGTAGGATAAAAAGAAATAGATGGAGTGGGAAGATCTTATCCGTAAAGGGTTTGAAGATGCTGCTATAAAATACTCTCTCAACTGGAACAGAAAGGAAGACCGCAAACTTTTTCTTGAGTGGTTAAATACATGTGATGCGAGAGGAGGGTATCCTCTCCTGCGCACCTCTTATGGAGGGAAAAAGTTTAAGAGGAATCGTGTGTTTGGTGTCTGTTACGGGGGAGAGCGCTTAGATAAATATACACATCCAATTTTAGGATTAGGGGAGTGTGTATGGATTGAGAATGTCCCCCAACATGTAATTAAAAGAATAGAAGAAGAGACAGATTCCTACGAATGGTTGAAAAAACTGCTTGATAACCCTGGAAATCCTGGAAATCCTGGAGGTGGAAGGGAAATGAGAAAAACAACAGAAGTCCTACGAAAGATCGCAGAGAGAATTAGACCAGATGTAGTTCAGCTGACTTCTTCTTTAAAAAATGTGATAGAGGCTCATGAGGAAGCATTAATGACGCTCGGAGAGGATATAGATTCTCTTAGAGATGATGTTGCGGAGCTGAAAAAAGATGTGTATGACTTGAAAGAAGAACTAAAAAAGGAAACTGATTACGAGAAATTAAAAAGGAAGATAGAGGCGATAAAAAGAGATCACAAAAATATAGATGAACTCTCAAAAATTATGGCAGATCTGGCAAAAGGTCGTTATGATGTGACAGAATCAGAAAAAAGAGTGTTGATGGATTTGATAAGAGAAACTATGATGAAAATATAGGAGGGAGATGCTATGAAAATATTGATTGACTGGTTCAAATATGAGTCAAAACTAAAAGATTTGAGTGATTTGGTGAAATACGCAAAGTCAGCACATTTAGACGGAAACACAGGCATTTTGACAATTTATGAGCCAGACGCTTTTATTATCGGAGAGTTGAGGAGGCGCAAGATTAAATATACAAAAGTGAAGTGAGTATGTTCAAAGGAGTAATAAGTGTTAGATTACTAAAGGAGATATTTGCACATTTTTCAGATGAGGCTTATGCAATAGTCAGTGACTCTGTAAAGCTATGCTACATTTCACCAGAATACACCTGGGGGATCTTATCTAATATAACAGCATGGAAGAAAATAGAATCAAAAGATGAATTCTTGACAACTATCAAAGTTAAGCGCATACATCGTATCCTTCAAGCACTCAAAGGAGATATTGTTGTAGAGATAAGTGAGGAAAAAACTAAGATAATTTCAGGTAATCTTGTATATGAAATACGAAACGAACCAGTTATTATACCCACTAAAGAGATGATAAATAAGTTTGAAAATTTAGTATATAAGAGGATAAAACAATACCGAGCAATCTTGGCAGCAGTTCCAGCCTATCTGAAAAGATTTGCTAAAGGTAAGGATCTTTTAGTCATAGGTGTGATAAATGGAAAGGGATTAATTTATGGTGATTCTGAAAAA
>Ga0209410_1000732_pt1 | contig 15435 bp, 16 predicted proteins | sample Mar14436cmmetaG_FD_184135 | JGI IMG/M metagenome (GOLD analysis project Ga0209410, IMG submission 184135) | Marine hydrothermal vent microbial communities from Guaymas Basin, Gulf of California to study Microbial Dark Matter (Phase II) - Marker... ... | reverse complement strand
GAATTGAAGAGTCGAGTAACGAATAAGACAAAGATGATACTCTTCAGCTCACCAAACAATCCTACTGGCGGTGTTTTAAGTGACGATGAAATCAAGTTGATCATTGATGTTGCGGAGGACCATGACTTACTTATACTTTCAGACGAGATTTATGATAGAATAGTTTACGATGATCTTCAGCCACTAAGTCCAATGGCCATTGAGAATGGTAGAGGCAGAACAATACTTGTGAATGGTTTCAGTAAGGCCTATGCTATGACTGGCTGGAGACTTGGATATGCATGTGCATGCGAGGAGATCATTGAGATCATGGCTAGAATACAGCAGGCAACAACCACATGCCCTGTCAGTTTCGTTCAGAAAGCCGGGATAGCCGCTCTTAGGGGACCTCAAGAACCTGTTGAGGAGATGATTAGGGAATATGACGAAAGAAGAAGATTCATTTACAAGAAGCTCAGCGAGATCAGAGGCGTCAGATGCATGATGCCTAAAGGAGCATTTTATATCTTCCCAGACATATCAAGCCTCGGCATGTCAAGCCTAGACTTTTCAATTAGACTCTTAGAGGAGATGGGAGTCTCAACTACTCCTGGAGGCGTCTTCGGAGGATGCGGAGAGGGACATGTGAGAATCTCATATTCAAGCGACATGGAGACCATAAGGGAGGGAGTTGAGAGAATTAAAGAATTTATAGAGGGACACATGAGAGGATATAGGTGAATTACATGCTTGATGAGAAGGCAATATCGATCCTTAAAAGGATGACCGAGTCTTTTGGGCCTTCAGGATTTGAAGTGGAAACAGCACGGATAATAAAGGATTATATGAGGGAATACGCAGATGAGATTCTAGCGGATAAGCTAGGATCAGTCGTTTATGTCGCTAAGGGAAGCGAGGAGAGACCTCATGTTCTATTAGCCGGACACATAGATGAGGTTGGATTTGTAGTCTCCGGAATAGATGAGAAGACTGGCTTCTTGACGTTCAATCCTCTTGGAGGATGGTGGGATCAAGTTCTTCTCTCTCAGAGAGTTATAGTGAGAACGTCTAAGGGCGACATCATGGGCGTCATAGCCGCTAAGCCACCTCACATCCTAACCGAGGAGGAGCGAAAGAAGGTTATTACGAAGGATCAGATGTTCATTGATATCGGCGCTACTTCAAAGGAGGAGGCGGAGGAGATGGGTGTTAAGATAGGCGATCCTGTTGTTCCATGGTCTCCATTCAACCTCATACATGATGGAAAAGTCGTTATGGGGAAGGCATTCGACGATAGGATAGGGGCATTCATAATGATGGAGGTCATCCGCAGTATAAAGGAGAATAAAATTGAACATCCAAACACAGTCTACGGAGCTGCAACGGTTCAAGAGGAGGTAGGACTGAGAGGAGCTCAAACAGTTGCCCACCTGGTCGATCCGGATGTAGGCATAGTCTTAGAGGTTGATATATCCGGGGATGTTCCAGGCATAAAGCCGTTTCAGGCTCCAGCAAAGATGGGTAAGGGTCCAAGCCTAATAACTTTTGATAGAAGTATGATTCCAAATCAGCCTTTAAAGGAGTTTGTGATCGAAACTGCCGAGGAGATAGGGGTTCCGCTTCAACTCTCTCAGGTTCCACGCGGCGGAACTGATGCTGGAAAGATACACCTACATAGAATTGGATGCCCAAGTGTCGTTATAAGCATTCCAACAAGACATATACATAGTCATGTAGGTCTCTTAAGCCTAGAAGATGTTGAGAAGGCTATAAAACTTATAATTGAACTTGTAAAGAGGCTTGACAGGAGGATCGTGGAAAGGTTTACTGCGATATAACAGAATGAAAATAATGTCTTATAGAGGCTTAATTCAATTCACACATTAATTTTTATTATACGTTCATCGGTGAAGAAGTATCTGGTTTGTCCCATCGTCTTCACGTTTAATGGCCTTACCTTAACGACGATTGGGAAGTCTTTAACTATCTTTCCAAGTAGAAGACAATGATGCGGGGGGAGGTCTCTAACGATTGATGTTATTGTCTCAGCGTCAGCCCTCGCAGCTCTAGATATGACTTGCAGGTCATGCTCATTAACGAAGTTTAGGAGGAAGATGTTATCTGCTTGTCTGTAGATGTTCTCGTGTATCGTATTCGGCTGGTTCGTTATGAAAGTTGCGAAGAGACCGAAGTGCCTCATGCGGGTGACGATATCGTCCCAGTATGTCTCCCTAAGGTATAGATGAGCCTCCTCAGCGAAGAGGAATACGGCTCTAATCTTCCAATCTGATAAAGCATCTTGAAGATTCGCTAGGACATATTCGACCACCATCTGCCTGTCCGACGGAGATGTATCGCTCAAATCAATAACTATCGCTCCGCCTCCTTCCTTCTCAGTTTTGCTAAGAAGCTTCTCGAAATCGATGGCTTCAGCCATATTATCCGTGAAGAAACCTGAATTCACAATCGTCATATACCTTGAGTATAATGCATCCCTGACATGCTGGTTACACTTCCAATTTTGAATTGCCTCGCCAAGTCCCTGTAGAGTTAACCTACCATTTCTCTCAAGGAATCTCCATATCTGCCTGAATTCCCTAGCCGATGTTCCTGGAAGTCCAAGAGCATAAACTAGAGTTCTCATTATGACATAAAGCTTCGTCTGGTATAGCGTCACCTTGAAATTCTTTCCGGGAATTAATATATGAATCTTATCATGATACTTATTCTTTGAGCCGTCCGAGTTGTATCCGAGATTTGTATACTCGCTATTAAGATCCAATATAACAACTGTTGCGCCGTAATCTATCAAGCCTAGCATGAGGATCTTTGAGAGATGAGACTTTCCAGTTCCCTTCTTCCCTGTAATAATGTTTAATTTGCCATCTAGCTGGCGTGCATCAATCGATAGCGGAAAGGAGTCTTGAGTTTCGCCGAGGAGTATGGGAAGATCCCCATTGATTTCCGCCATCTTTATCAGCGATTCTGTTGGGAGCTTATGTATTTTAGAATTCATTCGGGAAGGCAGCCACGAGCTCTCCTGTTTAAGCTTTCCATTTACGACTGTTCCATGAATCTTGCAGATCAAGATTCGTGCATCCTGGATGTATAATATATGTGAAGTAACGTCAAGTGGATCTTCATCCTCCCCCTCAATTGGATATCCATCATGAGAAGATCGGAGAAGCTCCTCCATTACGCCTGGAACATTAGCAAACTCAATGTCTATGACCTGTGCAATCAGGGCCTTACCTGCTTTTTCATCCTCTATGAACAGATACTCTCCTTTTTCAACATTTTCATCTGGAAAGCATAGTATATGTAATGTATTACCTATCTTCTTGAAGAGCCGCATGCTTTATTATCCTCCAATCTTAGTTCCATAAGGTCCGAAGAGAGTTCTGTGCATATTACTCTGCGCTACAAGCCTAAGCCCATATCTCCTGACAAGAAGCCTCTGAATTCCAATCACATCACTTGCAGTAAATGTCGAGTATATATGCGCTAAGCGTAGGGTTTCAGGATATCCCTGATATATTCGCTCGTTACCTATAAGCCTCTCAACGGCTCTTATACATTCTTCACTTGAAATACACCTATCTATATCTAAGCGGAAGCTGCAACCTCCTCTAGCAAGCTTGGCCACGTATATCCTGCCTAGAAGCTTTAATCGGCTATTAGATAAGAGTGGTAGTGAATCGATCTCAAATAGGCATGGAGGCTTATACCCATTGATTAGGTCAGTTATCTTCCAATCAAGAAACTTCAATGTGGTATACTTAGAGAATCCCATCACAGTATTTGAGTTTTCCCTTGCAACCCTTAGGATCTCGGACATCTCCTTCGTTGGACTTCCCGGAACGCCAGCCGTTAAAGAGCCATCCCAAAGGATTAAGTTTCCCCTAGCGAAATGTGAAATGCACATGCGAAGCCATCTCTCAATTAAATTACACAATTGTCTTTGAGGCTCATAGCTTAAAGAAATGCTTGGATCAAATGGTATATCCACATCGCATTCGCCTATAATCTCCTGGAAGTTTCTCTTGGTCACATGGAATGGTAGCGGTCCAAAGCGGAAATACCAGTATTTGCCGTTGATCCTCTGCACTACGGCGCCTCTAACGGCATATATAACTCCAATATCCGTCGCTCCGACCTTAATGCTCGAGACATCAACTCCGATTATCGGAGTCCCATCTCGAATTGGCTTTAAAGAATTTAATAGCGCTGAGAGGATCCTGCCCTTTATTGGGATGTGTTCTTCAGAATTCTCATATGACTCGATTATGGGATCGGCAAAGTTCATATTGCTGATCTGAAGAATCCTTCCCTTGATCATGCGCATCGTGTTAACGCTGAGCTCGACTATTCTCTCAGATAATTCTATCTCTTTGATTATGCGAGGAAAATTATATTTTGGTGTTGCTTCATATTGTAATTGCCCAATCAACAGCATTCACCAATTTGCATTTAAGATTTGGAGGATTTAATATATAAATGTTGCGCATGTTCAAATTGCACAATAAAAATCAACAATAAATCGTGAGAGAATATGGAGAGGGAAGAGAAAGAAGGGAAAATCCGCATAAAGATGAAAGTTGGAAATGTGGAATTCGAAATTGAATGCCGTGAAGATCAAGTGCAAAATGTCGTTGAGAATGTTTTATCGACAGTAACTGAACATGCAAAGAAAGTTCCGACGGCCGAGGGAATTCCATACCATATTGAAAGGACAGAGACTTGCAGGGGGGTATTGGAGAGGCTCTGGAGAGAGGGGTTCTTCTCTGAACCCCGCTCTCTAAGTCAAGTTCATGAAGAAATGACGCGAATAGGCTACCATTATGATAGAACTGCAGTCGCGCATGTCTTATTAGACCTTGTAAGAGATGGAATATTAACGCGTGAGGGTAGGCCTAGAAGGTATGTTTATGTCCAGAAGAGGCCTCCTTAACCCGGCCATTTTAGGCCATAGCCTTCGTTATGATCATTATGAGGATCTCTGAGGAGCGTGCAGCGGCATCTGCTATCTCGTCCAGTGCGAGTACGAAGTCTTTCAATTCAATGAGAGTGAGGATGTCGTTTTCACGTGAAAAGATCTCCTTTATTAGCCTCAATTTAATATCGTCAGCCTGCTCCTCCAGCTCCTTTACTTTTATGGACTTCTTTATTGCGTCACTTGAGTTTTCTTCTAGACTTTTTATGGCTTCACCCAAGGCTTCAACAGTCTTCGCGACCATGTCCACGTAGGGATCCAATAATGCCGAATAATTCTCCAAGGCCTTTCCGATCCCACTTCGAGAGATTATCTGAGAGGATTCTTTAGCGGAGTCAGCAATATCATCCATATTATCGAAGAGTCTTATGAAGTCCTCACGTAGACCAGAGAAGAATGAACCATTACAGATTTTAAGTAGGGATTCAAGATGAAGATCATCTGCTAATGACTCATAGACTGAAATCATCTCAATCTTCGTATCGAGTACGCTAGGGGAGCTGAGGGCCTCTTTCCCCATTACCATAGAAAGTAATGTCTTTAGCTCATTTATAACCCTAATTATCGAGTCTAAGTAATCATTTAAGAGACGAAGAATCTTATTCTCCCTTCCTCCGAACAGGCGAGATAACGAATCTTTAAGCGACATCTTCTTCAGTCCAGCTAAATCTAATTTGAAGGATTGTATACTTGAGTTTTTCGTGCCAAGTCAGAGATCTTATTTTTAGGGATATAAATCAGATAGGGTTTCTACGGCCTTTTCCACGATAGCTTCTCCCGTTCCCCTCTCCACATAGCTATGGAATCCAGTCCACACTTGATATCCTCCTAGATCATAAGCTTCCAAGTCTGGGATGTATCCTATCCAGTCATTCGCGAGTTCTATGATGTATGTGTAGCGGAGGGGTGAAAGCCTCTTAATCTTAATTCCGAGCTTTGTGAAGAGCTCGCCGGGAACGCCGACTAATGCTATGTCCCCTAAGAGGATGACGTGGATCCATGTCTTGCGTTTCTCACCTTGATTTTTCGAGAGTTCCCTTCGCATCTTTCTGAAAACCTCAATTATAGGCCCTGGGTTTTCCAGTCTCTTATTGCAGTAGTATGTGACAGCATCATCCTCCTTCTTCTCATCAAATCTTCTAACTCGATATTCAAACTCATGCTTTACTGAAGCTATACGCTGAACCGTTCGAAGTCGTGATTCCGAGAGAGCCTCCTTAACGGCACTCTTTATTCTAATAATCATCTCATCAGCTGATAACTCAAGATTATGAGTTGAGCCCGAAGCTCCCGGTAAAAAGAGGGTCGTTCCTCCAAGCTCACTCTCGAGTTCCTGTGCGGCTAATCCATAGAAGCCTGGAGAATAGGCATCCGGAATCCTTGTTCCAATATTATGAGTTGAATGATTAAAGAGTAAAGCCTCAACTTTCCCGTTTTTTCTTTTAAATGTTATTACTGGCAAATCGGAGTCGAATGGAGCCGTAGGCCTAATAGCGTCATCTCTAGGTCCATACCAATATATTGTATTGTCTGAGAGCAAAAGCCGGCTATTCTGCCCCACGGTGGATTCTATTCCAAGCCAAAAATTCATGGCAGCTTCATCCATTCTTTCCTCAGCCATTTCCACGGCTGACAGAATCGACTTCTTAACATTCTCTAGAAATCTATCGTCTTTCTCGTATCCATGTATAGTTATGGTTGTTGGAGCGTGGTGAGTGTGCGTGGCGCATATCAGAATATTCTCGAATGGAATTCCATTCTTTCTCTCAATCTCTAAGCATACATCATCAACAAAATCTTTCTTAAGTGCTAAGACGTCGCATGAGACTATACAAACCTTAATGTTCCTTTCGATTATGACGGCTGAGGCTCTAAGCTTACCTTCCTCAGCAGATGCGTATCTTGGCAGTATACCTCCGCCAATCACCATTGATCTATCATAGTCTATCTCTGCCGAAGCGGCCCCAACCTTTAAGATATCCACATCAACCACCTTAATTAATGATTTACAATCGGATTTAATTAGCCTCTCCATAGCATTTAGTTCCTAAGCAATATAAAGCCATGACCTTCACTTAAGACTTGATGGCTTGGAGGATTTGAAGTGAAGCGTAGAGAAATTCCTATCCTAGCGGTATCTCACTGCATACTTAATCGCTCAACTAGATGGTGGCAGAATGGAAAGTCAATAAATAGCAACATCGGAATGAACCTTCAAATTCTCGAATTGTTATCCCGCTTTAAAGTTGGAGTGGTGCAGATGCCCTGCCCAGAATTTACATTTTGCGGTAATCCACGTCCGCCGAGAACAAGAGATGAATACTCAGTGCTACCCGGATTCATAGAGCACTGCAGAAGACTAGCCGAAGAGACCGCGAAGAATCTAAAGGTCCTAGTTGAGAAAGCTGAGAATCCGCCCGTTAAGATCCTTGCTGTAATTGGAGTTGAGAGATCGCCAACCTGCGGCGTAAAACGTACTCCGATAGGGAGAGTTGGAGATAGACAATATACAGACGATATGGGATTGTTCACCAATTTACTGTCTAAGAGCCTCAGAAGAGCCGGTTTGGAGGTGCCATTTATTGGAGCCGACTTGGATAAGCCTGAGGAACTCGCAAGATCGATATGCAGACTAATCAATTGCTGAATCTACAATTACTTCTTGTATTGTTCAAGAAGAGACTCAGCCTTTTTTATGCCCAAGATTGTTAGGCGATATTCCCCTTCGGGTGTCCTCTCCACAAGCCCGTCAGAAACTAGTTTTGGCATCTCATTGGAGACTGTCTTTTGGGCTTTTCCTATAATCCTAGCGATCCCCCTGGTTGACATTGAATCTCTCTCGAGTTTTCCCAGCATCTTCCCCAAATATGCGCCGAGAAGCACTAGGCATATAGCATCTTTAGCTGGAGCATCAAGATCTGACTGTAAGATGGGACCTTCATCGCTAACTTTTATTAGATCTGCAGCCTTCTTTGAGAGCTCGGCGACGTCTGGAGCGTATGTTATACTCTGCAGAACCCTCAGATTCGGATATATCTGCGTCAAGAATTTTATGGTTAATTCCAGAACTTCATTTATGTCTCCTTCAAAGTCAGCCTTGGCCTCACCGAACTCCAATCTCACCCTCAATTTTTCCTCTTTCATCATTTACGCCCTTTCTCCGCCTCCTATTTTCGGAAGAACCTCATCCATGAACCCCTTTAAACCCAAAGTTGTTATTCTATATTCTCCCCGTTCAACCCTCTCAACCCATCCTGAGCTTGTGAGCTCACTTAATCTAGCCCCAACAGATCTTGACTTTCCTCCGGTCAGAGAGATTATCTCTGATGTTGCAAGAGTATCCTTCTCGGTCCTTCCAGTCATATATCCGATATATGCCTTCACAAGCTGGAGGAGAATCGCGTCTCTCTCCCCGCCTATTCTATCCTTTGGGACGGTAACTACTAGGCCTTCTGGAGTGAAGGCAATCAATCCCTCAACGCCTTTTAGGAGATCTTCAAGCTCAACCTTCAAGACCAGTCTTGACGCTAGATCATAAGCTGGAAGAACCTGCTGAATAAACTTTAAAAATGACCTTATAACCTCGTTAGGGCTTCCCTTAAACTCCAACTCCATATCTTTATACTTAACATAAACTTCTAAGGTTTCTTCTTCCCCGCTCAAAGAGCATCCTCCATTACGCTCTTTATCTATTAAATGCTATGGCCGAATTGATCAATATTGAATTTAAGGAATTTACTGATTATATCTGCATGTCACAAATAAAAAAGATTTCTGTTAAATGAAGAATTATGGGGAGTAATTCCTAACGATCTCGTCTACAATCTGGATTATCCTATATTTCTCCGGTAATTCTTTGATTAACTGTTATTGATCCATGCTTTCCTTTCCTCTTTGATGTATTCTGCGGCTTTAGTATTCGTCCAGACTTCCTTGTGGAGGCCGCGCATATAATTCGTGTAGCTCTTTGGCTTAGGCTTCATCAATATTTGTCCATCCTTCACTGAAACGATAAGCTCATCCCCATAGTTAATATTCAGTGCTTCAAAGCTTGTTTATTCTACATGCCCGTCAGTTTTGGAGCTAATCTTTAAGGGGATACTTGCCAACTTATATATGCAGATTAATCTTCTATTAAGGGTGGTGGGATTCTTGTCTGAGATAAGGGTTGGACTGGTTGGAGTTGGGAATTGCGCTTCGGCCTTGGTGCAGGGGGTTGAATATTATAGGGATATTGATGATGATGAGGCGAATTGTATAGGTCTAAGACACCTGTATGTGGGCCGTTATCATCCAAGGGACATAAAATTCGTATGCGCCTTTGATATTGCATCCGGGAAGGTTGGGAGGGATCTTTCAGAAGCCATATTTGCCGAGCCGAATAACACCTTAAAGTTTGCTGATGTACCGAGGCTTGGAGTTGAAGTTTTGAAGGGTCCTGTTCTCGATGGAATCGGCAACTATACTAAGAGAACCATTAAGGTTGATCCTTCCATAGAGGTTGACGTTGCTGAATCTTTAAGGAAAAGCGGCGCTGAGGTTTTAGTGAATCTTCTTCCAAGCGGAGCTCAAAGAGCCTCCCGATTTTACGCCCAAGAGTCCCTTAAGGCCGGCTGTGCCTTCATAAATGCGACTCCAACGATAATTGCAAGCGATAAGGATTGGATAAGACGATATGTCGAGTCTAAACTTCCAATAGTTGGAGATGACCTCGCAGATCAGGTTGGAGCAACATTCCTCCATAAGGTTCTACTTGAGACATTGAATAGAAGAGGAGTTAGAATCCTCCGAACATACCAGCTTGATGTTGGAGGGGGAACAGAATCCGCTGAGACCCTTGATCGTTCAGGTGAGATCAAGCGAAAAATAAAGACCGAATCTGTAACTTCAGTTCTTCCTTATAAAGCAAGTGTTGTGGCCGGCTCAACAGATTACGTTGAATTCCTAAAGAACAGCCGAGATAGCTACTTCTGGATTGAAGGCACATATTTCGGAGGTGCTCCACTACAAATGGATATAAGATTATCAACAATGGACGCCCCAAATGCTGGCTCAATACTTCTCGATGTGATACGTGGAGTGAAGATCGCTCTTGACAGAGGCGATGTAGGACATATCCTCCCAATCTCAGCCTACGCATTTAAGCATCCGTTGAAGATCATTCCGCTCTTAGAGGCGGATGAAAGATTTGAGGAGTACATTAAGGGCGGATAATCAATTTCATAATATAGTTTTTGGATGATGCAGCGTGGCGGCGGATGCATTTTCACAGCCTAAGAGGAGACATGTAAGATTATCAGTTGCTATTCCAGCGTCTATAGTATCTGATGTTCCGCATTTAAGGGAGAAGACTCTTAGAATAGGATTTATTGGAAGAGCATTGGCCATATTCCGCGTAGAAGAAGTTATAATCTACCCTGACATTCCAAACGTGGATCAGAAAAGAGACGCTTCTATCATAAGTGAGATCCTTTCATACATGGAGACTCCTCAATATTTGAGGAGGAGACTCTTTAAGATAAGGCCTGAACTTAGATTTGTAGGCATTCTTCCCCCTCTTAGAACCCCTCATCATCCCACACGAAGAAAGGAGAAAGAGTTGAGGAGCGGAGAGTATCGAGAGGGCATTGTAGTATCGTCTGATGAAAGAGGAGCTATGGTTGATATAGGCATCGAAAGGCCGATACTTATCCCAAAGGCTTTGTTACAGAGAAATTTGAGGGTCACTGTCAAGGTGAAGAGAAAGGGAAAGATCTTCATCGGCGAGCTCTCAGATCCGAATCAGATCAAGACTTATTGGGGCTATGAGGTTAGAATATCCAAGTCTCCTTTAGGGCGTATTCTAAAGGAAGGCAAGTATGACTTGACAATAGCAACATCCCGACTTGGAAAGCCTATAACGGAAGTCTTGAATGAGATTTCAGATTTATGGGGGAAATCTAAGCGGGCGCTCATAGCTTTTGGTTCTCCAACCCGCGGCTTAAAGGAGATACTGAAAGATGAGAATATTAGCCTTGAAAATGCATTTCACTTCATAATCAATACGATACCAAATCAAGGAGTAAAGACCGTTCGGACGGAAGAAGCCATATACGCAACACTATCATTAATGAATTTCTTATTTCCTGACTGAATGAGATTAATCGTGGAGGATCTCTATTCTATGGACAGAATTTAAATTTATGAATACTTCGCTTCGATCCTCACGGCTTACAACTTGAGGTATCGGCTGCGCAATAGTCGATCTAAGAACGGTCGCCTTACCCTCTGAAAGCCATATTCCAGGCGGGTTACGAGTAACAGCGACAAGGATGCCCTCATACCCATATGATTGATCCAGAATTACATGGATCTTCTTACCAAGATGACGTTCAAGCATATGAAAAATTGTAGGCGGAGGAGTGTTGCTCGACATATTCTTCATCATTCATGAAGACACTTAACAAAATAAGCTTTTCTATCATATAAAGGCGTTTTTTCCTCTAAAAATTTAAGGTTAACACTATTGCCTCTAAGCGTTTTTCTCCATTCAAAAACAATTATGAATTACCGTAGAACATTAAATTTACAATTTTTATACAAAATTAATATCTCAACCTTTTTATTATAACTCAAATTCAAATATGTCCGTGCTGGAGTCTCAGATATGAGAGGCGCTACTGAAGGAAACATTAGGGAAAAGGCTATAAGCAAGTACTCGTCCCTATTTACCTTACCCTCAAAGAAGAGATGCTGCATTCTATTATGGATACAATGCATGCTCTCGGGCATATTTACATTCACGTTAAATGCTCCATCCATTCGAGGATTGACGCTTGGATCCATATTTGGAGTCTGCTTATTCCTCCTAACTTACATCGGAAATCATGCTACACGCCGCTGGATTATGCATAGAGATTCCCTTCTGAACATTAAGAGAGTAACCTTTCTTTCATTTATTTCAAACATAATTCTGACGGTCTTTATCATCATTGACATTGCCATCTCAAGGATATATGGTTTGGAGAGCGTGTCCTTTAAGGCGTCATCATTCGGGCTCTTTTGCTCATTACCGATTAGGATCTTAGCATTCAAGGCTCTCTCGTTTCTTAGTCCATGGAGAGCGTATGCTTCCTCTCTTCTCCAACCCATGATGTTCTTAGCGGCATTCTTGATTTCGAACCTTCTCCCATTCAGGCGGGAATGGAACATTCCATTTGAGATAGCCGCATCAACGCTTTTTGCCATCCTAGCGACAAATCTGCTTATTAAGATACTGAATAAAGTCGGAATTGAAAGGATAGGGATTCCATCCATAGTGCTGGCTAGAGCCTTTTTCGCGAATTGGATGGAGGGAATATCTAAGCCCATCGAGGAGATATTTGAGCATCTCAGCATAAAATCTAATGTTAAGGTTTCAATGATCGCGTTTAAGTCGAGTAGTAAATTAAAGGCGATAATGGTCATTCCAGAGATCCATCCGGGCCCATTCAAGAATGTTGGGAGCAGCTACATTCCAAGCATGATCAAGGAGGCATTGGAGGGAAAGTTCAGGTGCGTGGTTTCAGTATTACATGGGATCTCAGGACACGAATTGGATCTGGCCTCTCAATCTGAAAACATGAAGGTGATCAACGCATTACTTAAAGCGGAATTTAAGGATTTCAAATGTGAAGGGTCGCGTTTCATACACTTATGCAAGGAGGGCGTAACGGTTAATTGTCAAGTATTCGGTGGATTCCCTCTACTTATAATTACGCTCTCACCAAACACGATGGAGGATCTTCCCATCGAACTCAAAGAAGCGATCATATGCGAGGCTAAAAAGTTCGGTTTTAAATCAGCCCTACCAGCAGATGCACACAATAGTCTAAGCGGATCATTCGATGCGGAAAGGGTTAAGCGGCCAATCCTTGAAGTTGTCCGCTCAGCTCTAAAGGAAGCATCTTCCGCTCCAACTTCGAGATTTAAGATCGGGGCCGCCAGCATAATTCCATCTGAATTTAGCATAGAGGATGGAATGGGACCGGGAGGGATAAGCATTATAGTAGTGGATGTCGAGGGATGCAGGACTGCTTATATCGCTATTGATGGTAACAATATGGTCTCGGGACTTAGGGAGAAGATCCTCTCAGAGATTAAGGATTTAGGTATAGATTATGGAGAGGTTATGACGACTGACACTCATGCAGTAAATGCCGTTGTTCTAAGCAGTAGGGGATATCATCCCATCGGAGAAGTTATAAGCCATGAGAGGCTGATGAAGTATATTCGAGGATGCATAAAGAAGGCCGTTGGAGAACTTGAACCCGCAGAAGCATCCATATGCGAGATAGAGATACCAAACGTGAAGATTATAGGGGAAAACCAGATAAATAATCTCTGCGCGGTCACAATTGAAACCTTAGAGAAGATGAAGAAAGGCTCGCTTATAATCTTTCCCGTATTCGCTTTAGCACTATTATCTCTTCTGGTTTTCGCTATTTGATCGATGGATTTAAAAGGAGGAAAGGAGGACAATACATAAGCGTCCAGAATGAACTTGAAGGAGACAATTTGATGTCTGAGGAAAGCCATGTCCTAATAGGTAAGAAGCCGGTTATGAAGTATGTTTCCGCTTGTATGGCATCCTTCAATGCTGGTTCGAAAAGAGTAGTTCTGAAGGCCCGTGGGAAGGCGATTAGCAGGGCAGTAGATGCAGCTGAGCTCCTCCGCCGAGTATTCATGAAAGATGTAGAAGTTGAGAAGATAGAGATAGGAACAGAGGAAGTTGAGAGACAGAATGGAATCAAACTGAACGTCTCAACCATGGAGATCTCACTGATAAAGAAGTAAGGCTCACTGCTTCCTGAATGCTATATTTCCAGCTGCCCCGCTGCCTCTAATCTCTGAGGGTAGATTGGGGAGTATAGCGGTCTCAACTGATCCGTCAATATGGATTTCAAGATTACCATTTAAGTCTCTGCGTACCTTGGCTCTGAAAATTTCAATGTGATCACCTACCTTTAAATCTGAAAGTTCATCCACTTTATTATTCCATAATACAACTATTATTTTTCCAGTTCCATCATCCACGCTGATCCTTCTCACTTTACCGGATGTATTATCCTCTCTAGTAAAAGTATTTGTTGGGAATATTTCGGTCACAACTCCTAGGATATTCACTCTAACCTCGGAATCTCCGATCTGATTGATCCGTCTTAAGAATTTATGGAGAGGTGGAAAGTCATCCTCGGATATGTCGGGAGGAGAAACCTCGATTTTGCCTCTTAAGCCAACATTTAATTCTACTTTACCATCATATCCTTCACGTGCATAACCATGCGAGATCTTGATGATTTTACCTAGAATCTCGGATGGTTCAAGCATTTCTGTCTTTTCTCCCCACACGACAACTCTAAGAATTCCAGTTTTATCAGCGATGTATAGGCTTCTCATCTTACCGCTTTCACCACTTGACTTCGTGAATATACGTGTAGGATTAACATGCAAGACTCGACCAGCCGTCGTCACATTATTTAATCCAGAGATTATATTTCGTATGGCCGTTCCCTTTGCCAAGGAGAATCCGGATATTTCTAGACCTAATTCGGCTGCGACTGCCCTCGCTGCGCTCTCAACAGTCAGAAATCCCCTCGATTCTCTGATCTTCCTGTTGATCAATTTGCAAATCTCATCTCTCGTAAGATCTTTTCTGGATGACAGGATCTTCCTGATTATTTCATCAGCGGACATCGTATATTCATCATAATGGAGCATTGATAAAAGCTTATTTGAGTCAAATTAATACTTCAATTTGGGATGAAAGTTGCCGATGCACTCGCCACTAATAATTTTGGGGCTTACTCTGATAATTCTCGGATTCATAATCTCATTTTTGGCCGTTCTCTTAATGTTCATTAGAGCCGGCCCATTCAAAGGTAAGACTAGGGGAGGAGGCCTTATCATGATAGGCCCTATACCGATAATCTTTGGAACGGATAAGGAATCTGTGAAGATACTAATTCTCCTTGCAGCAGCTCTGATGATCCTAGCGATAATTGTAATTTTCCTCACAGCAGGAACGTAAACTAATGGAGGAATATCCTCATGGGAAAGATATGCGAAATCTGCGGGAGAAACCCGGCCGTATACGTATGCAGTGAATGTGGGAGAAATGTATGTCCAGAATGTTTTGAGCCAGATGCTTGGATATGTTCCATCTGTTATGAAAAAAGACGTAAGGCATCAGGGAGAGGTCCTTCCACCCCTCATCTTTTTCCTACAAACCTCCTAATGATAGGTTTCCTCTTAATATTTCTCGGCATGATCCTCATGTTCATCGCCGGATTGACCGAAGGAGCCTCAGCTTCGTCGGGCCTCATTATCTTCATAGGCCCAATCCCAATAATTTTAGGGGCTGGAAAATATTCCTTACTTGCAGTAATCCTTGCCGTCATATTAACGATTTTCGGAATTATATTGTATATCTTCCTCAGAAGGCT
>Ga0209410_1000731_pt1 | contig 15440 bp, 16 predicted proteins | sample Mar14436cmmetaG_FD_184135 | JGI IMG/M metagenome (GOLD analysis project Ga0209410, IMG submission 184135) | Marine hydrothermal vent microbial communities from Guaymas Basin, Gulf of California to study Microbial Dark Matter (Phase II) - Marker... ... | reverse complement strand
CGATCTTGAGGGTGTAGAGCATCCTAGAGGTTCTGAGCTTGAGCTTAACTATATCCTTGAGTCTCTTAATTCGGCAGTGTGAGGCCTTTTCCGAGAGCTTTATGAACTCTTCGACATCGAAGATTTCACGTGGCATCGTGCGGCCTCCGAAAGTTGGGTCTCATAATCTCAGTAGCGCCCTATAAGGGTTACTCTGCCAGAGAACGGAAAGCTTTATGACGGCCTAATCACCCGTTAGAATCCTTGGCAGGCTCGGTGGAGGCCGTTGCGGGGGTTCAGGGACAGGGACTACTTGAGGACGGAGGAGGGCTACTTCTTCTGCGTCCTAGGCCCCGTACACCCGGAAGACCGAGTCATCGCCTACCTGAAGTATGTTCCGGACCCTTCTGGGAAGTGGGGTAGAGGAAGCAACAGGTTCAGGAGAGCCTTGCCCCACTACACAGTGGACGGCTTGCTGGAGACCTTTAGGTTTCTGGAGAGCCGCCCCGAGTACCTCTTCGACTCGCAAGCTTGGGGCGTAAGGATGTCCGCTGTGCCCCTACACAAGATTTCGGAGCACCTGAAGCCCGAGGAGAAGGTCTCCCAGCTTATGCGGATGGAGGGCCTCGACCCCTTACAGTCCAAGACCGTCAAGCTCGTGGAGGCTCTCTCGGAGCTGAGCGGCGTCCCGCCCAGCTACTTCGGCGTAACCGGCTCCGTGCTCCTAGATATACACCGAGATTTTTCGGATATAGACCTCCTCGTCTACGGGAAGAGGAACAGCGAATCCGTGAGGAAGGCGCTCCTCCAGTCCTATGAGGAGAGGGACTCACCCGTTCGGAGGCTCCACGGGGAGAAGGCTAGGGAATGGTGCCTGCAGAAAACCGAGCTGTACCCCCTAACCTACGAGGAGGCCGAGAGAATCCTCGAGAGGAGGTGGAATAGGGGGCTCTTCCACGGGACTCTCTTCTCGATCCACCCCGTTAAGCTCGAAGGCGAGGTTAAAGAGAAGTATGGAGATAGGGTCTTCAGGCCGGAGGGAACCGTTAAGATCGAGGCGACGGTCTCCGACGCTTCTGAAGCGTGCTTCATGCCGGCAACCTACAGGGTTGAGGATGTTAGGGTTGTTGAGGGGCCGAGGGTCAGGGACATCTTCGAAGTGGTTTCTTACGAGGGGCTTTACGGAGACTTAGCCAAGGACGGCGAGAGGATACTGGCCTACGGGAAGCTTGAAGGGGTTACGGACAGGGTCTCCGGGCTTAGGTACCACCGCCTCCTCATCGGCTCACAAGAGGCTAGAGGAAGGGACTACATCAAACTTTTATCATGAAGTCGGAGCGTTTCGCGCCTAAGACCAGCCTGAAGAACTCCGTTCCATCCTTCTCCACAACCTTCTCAACCTTCCCTTGAGCCGCCACCACCTCGCCCCTCCTAGCTTGATCGCAGAACCTACCTCTGAAAGAGACTATCTCCCTCAAGGGCGAGGCCCTTGTTCCCTCGAGAACTTTAACCTCGTCGATTAGGTATCTGCAAGGCGTGAATATGGCGTCCGAGTCGTCCACAACCTTAGCCTTGACCTTGGCGTATCCGGCGGGAACGTAGGTTCTGTCCCCATACTCCTCACCCACCTCGTTCCAGTCGAGCACGAACCTCACGAAGAAGTCTCTGCCCAAAAATTTCCCTTGCATGGGCTTCCTCCTCTCAGTGCGGATGAACTCTTCGAGGGGCATCCACGTATCCTTAGAACGGAACCTATAGAGCCTCTTCAGGTCTTCGACGTTGTAGGGGGAAACCTCGCTTCCCTCCTTCATGAGCGCTTTCAAGGCGTTGTAGACGGCTGAGGAGTTCTCTCTCCCGTAGACGATCACATCGATATCCGAGTCCTCCCTGTGGAGGCCGACGAGGATCGACCCTGAGAGGCCTATCCCCTGTGGTTGAATGTTGGAGGAGCCGCGGAGGGTCTCGACGAACCTTACTGCCTGGGACTCGACACGGTCTAAACTTGGCTTCTTTAGGAGCTCCGTAACCTTCTCCGTAGGACGGTAAAGCCTAGAGACATGGCTGACGGGAACCCCCTGCATATAGTCTCCGAAGACCCTGTCGTAATAGATGTAATGGGGGTACCTCTCCCTCAGTATCGCCTCCCTCCTCTCCAGAGAGTAAACCTTGACGTATCTCTTGCCCGCTCTCACCCTGTCTCCGGACGGGTCCTCCAAGTAACGCAGGTAAGCCACCACCCTTTCCCTCGGATGGACCAAGCCTTTAACGTCGAAGATGAGGCCCTCAAGGGTCTCGATGAAGTCTCCTTCCCGGGCTTTCATCATGGATCACTAAAACTTTAATCCGCATAGCAGGGCTATCATGAGCACGTTTGCGGTTAGGTCGGCGGTCGTCCCCGGGTTATAGTCGCTTCCAAGGCTCTGTAGCTTCTCGTCGAACCTCCAGAGTTGCAGTGCGCCCTCGCTCGTTGTCAATCCTCCCTCGCTCAGAATCTGCCTAGCGGTCTCCGATATCCACATAGTCTCTTTTACACCGATCTCGACAGCCTTCTCTATGTTGTTCACGGTTTTAAGCCCAACCTTCCTCGCGATGAAAGTGTCCGGAACCTCTGAGAGTATCCCGAGAAACGTGTGGACGGTCGCTACGTTTATGTCGCCGGTCAGCTCGAAGGTCTCGGTGAAGATTTTATACCCGGTCTTGAAGGAGACCTCCATACCGGTCGCCAGCTCCCTCGCCACAGTGTCGTAATGCGAAGACCTCTCCATAACCTCGAGGAGCGTGATCTCCTCCTTCAAGATCGTTTCTTCAGCCTGCTCGTCGAAGAGGTCGGGAACCTCCCCGCCGCTTAGGCTCCCCAAAACTTGAGGTGAACTCGCCATCCTTATAGCTTCGTAGACCTCAACGGTGTCCCTCGGGGTTGTGGACGACATAACCTCCTCAAGGCTCTCCCGGAGAGGCTCCGGAGACAACTCTCCAGCTTCAACGTAAGCCTTCGCCGCGGCCACGGCTAGGGGGATGAAGAGGAGGGAGACCCCTAGGTGGGTGTTGCCCCCCTTATGGGCGTTACGTACGTCGGAGACCGCCTTCTTCACGAGTCCGCCTAGACCTATCTCCGAGAGGCCGATCCTACCCTCAGCCGCCATGAGACCTTTAGAAGCGGCCTCTCCAACGGAGAAGCCTAACGCTACGGAGCCCGCTAGGAAATGTTCGTAACGGGTGTTCCCGTGGTCTCTCGTCCTATGGACGTTACCGGGCTTCGGCCAGCCGCTAACCTCAAGTATGGCCGCCAGCTGAGCCGAAGACCTCACATGCTCGACTAGATTCTTGAACCTCAACGGTATTCTCCTCTCGTCTCTTCGTCTGGAAGAACCGTCCGCCGCGAGCACAAATTTCAGACATCTACGTAATAACCTTTCTTGTCGGGCGAAGTGTTCCGGGAGGCTAGCATCCTCTCCGACCTACGGAGCACGTCATCGGCTACCTCCCGAAACGCAGGGTTCCTACTGCTGTGATAGACTATCTCCCTGAAGGTTCTTATCTTTCTCATCAGCCTCTCCCTTTCACGGGGCTCCCTAGAGGAGGAGAGCCTCGTGTAGGAGATTAGAGCCTCGATTATGGCTGGGCCTACGCGGCTGTAAACCCTAACGGTTCTGTCCGGCGCTTCTACGAGAACGGGCTCCAGAAGAACCGAGATGTAACCCTCATGATGCGTGAGGCCGCGGATGGAGCACTCCACGTAGGCGTCGCATCCCCTTATTCGGGGGGAAGACACGAGTTCAGCCGGGCAGTATGGCAGCTCATCCTTCTTGAAGATCGCGTTGTAGAAGAGCAGGGGATCGCTAGTCACGTTTAAGACGCAGTCCTCAGCCCCCCCAACGATCAGCTCATAAGTCTTTCCAGTCCTGTAAACCTTCAGGCGGAGCCTACAACCTCCATGCAAGAGGATCCCCATAGGCGCCGAGTTAACAGCGTCTCCGAGGCTGACGGTGAGAATTACCTCGCCGTACGTAGACTCTGAGAAGCCTAGATCCTCCAACTTCATTGCGGGAGCTCCTCCCTCCTCAGCCACCAGCTAACACTTTAATCCCCACCTAAAATAAAAGGGGGCTTTCATAACCTACGACTGAAACCAATAATAAACAGAAAACGAAATTATCTGGTTGCTCCCTTAACCCTTCAGGATGCGGAGTTGCGCCGGTTGGTGCCGCTCAATCTCTGGCTGGATAGATACTTAGAGATCGCGAGGGTCATGAACTACGATGTGGCTCGCGACAGGGCGGCCGCGGAGAACCTTGCAGAGATTCTTAAAGCGCGTTCCATAGAGCCTCCCCTAGACGACTTGAAGAGGCTTCTCTTCAGGAGGGCCGTTATGGTGTTTGGGGCGGGTCCAACCTTAGACCGGCACGTCGAACGTTTGAGGCGTACTTTCCCTGAGACCTTCAGGCGGTTCACGCTCACCTCGGCGGACGGAGCGACGGGAGCCCTCATAGAGAGGGGGATAACCCCGCACATCGTGGTTACGGATTTGGACGGCGACTTAGACTCCATACTCTCGGCGGCGAGGGGAGGCTCACTGGTCGTCGTTCACGCCCACGGGGACAACGTGGAGAAGATAGCCAGCTACATGGGGAGAATCCTCTCCGCGACGAGGAGGGTCCTCGGAACGACGCAGGTCGAGCCGATGCCGCCCCTCCAGAACTTCGGAGGCTTCACCGACGGGGACAGAGCGGTCTTCATGGCGTCCAGCCACGGAGCATCCCAGATAATCATGGTGGGCATGGACTTCGGCGAGGTTGTGGGCAGGAGGTCGAAGCCTTGGCTAAGACGCGACGTAGCCGCTAAGGGAGACAAACTGAAGAAGTTGAAGATAGCCCACGATCTTGTCTCCTGGCTTGCGGTGAACTTCAACCCGAGAATCTACACGGTCTCGAGCAGGGCGCCTCCGGGAACCACGAGGATACGCATAGAAGACCTTGAGGAGATCGTTAGGTGTCAACCTTGAAGAGGGTTCTCTGGTGTATAACCGGCGCGGGAGGCCACCTACGCGACGTATTCCAAGCCCTGAGAGACCTTAGGAGGGCTGGCGGTTTCGAGCTTGGGGTAGCCCTCTCGAGAGCCGGCGAGGAAGTCGCTAGGATATACGGCGTGCTCGACCGGCTGGACACTGTTGCTTCCGGAGGGAGGTATGGGGGCGTATATAAGAGGGCTACGTGGAGCGGGGTAACGGAGAATGGCGTCCCTTTGGGGGGGAGGGTCAGCCTACGCCGGTACGACGTGGTGATCGTTGCTCCAGCATCCTCCAACACCGTAGCAAAGATCGTTCACGGAGTCTCCGACACCTTACCAACGATCGTGGTCAGCCAAGCGTTGAAGGCTAGGGTACCGGTCTTGATTCTCCCAGCCGATCAAGAAGAGACCGTTACAACCCTACCCTGTCGCATAGATAACTCGGCGTGCACATACTGCCTCCGTTGCGTAGAAGCCTGCCCCCACAACGCAGTATACGATCTCCCGCAGGAGAGGGAGGTGAGGATCGACTATAACCGGTGTAGGGGATGTGGGGAATGCATGGCCGTTTGCAAGCCGGGAGCCATCAGATGCTGGGAGAAGGTAACCGTTACACCTAGCCCCATAGACCTAGAGAACGTGGAGAGACTCAGGAAGGTTCAAGTTCGCGTCGTTAGGCGCGTCGACGAACTCGTCGAGGAGCTGAAGAGTCTACTGGGCCTTTAAGAGTTTGGGGTTTCTCACGCTCTCCACGTAGGCTTTTGTCAGCCATTCCTTGGCGGATCTCAGCCTTGGATGGAAGACCCAGTCTAGAACCGTTCCGCGAGCCTCCGTTACCCGCATGTGCTCGATCAGGTTTCTGAAGGATCCTCCGGCCACGCCGTCTCCGACTATGGCGTATCCTTGAGCCGCCTCCTTCGACGCCTCAGCCCCCGGAAGATTCCCTAGGCTTCTTACGGGAGCTATCTTGGAGAGCCTCTCCTCAACCAGCCTCCTCAACCTCGGGCTCCTAGAGTATCTGCCTGAGAGGAGGATCTCCCTGACGGCGCCGGGTGAGGCTAGGCTCTTCACGGACTTCTCGACGCCGTCGAGCATGGCTTCAACAGCCGTCAGGCACGGTTCCTCTCCCCGTTCATACCCGTCGAGAACCTCGTCCATGCTTGGTTTACCGCAGATTTCGGCTACTCCTCCGTGGAACACGTCGCTTCGAACCCATTTCCGCCCCATGACCGCTATCTCCGCGTCTATCGGCCCGATCGTTAGGAAGCCCGTCTGGACCAGCGTGCCGCCGAGGCCGTCGACGATCACGCCTTTATCTACGGATATGGCGGCGTTGTATCCGAAGCCCAGCTCGACCAAGATGAAGTTCACGTCCCCGTAGTTTATGCCGTACCTTTCGGATTGGTCGAACACCCCTAACACGGCTGAAGCCATCTTGTCAGCTGTTCCCATGTCCAGCTTGTTGACCTTCCTGTAAGGGGGTATCGTCGGCAGAAGAATGCAGGAGGGTATATAACATACTGGAAGCCGGCTACGCCAGAGCTCAACTACCACCTTTGTTATAGCCTCGTACACCCGTATACCCAGCTCCCCAAGCTTCACCCCAAACGTTAGGTCCTCCCTCCTCGTTAGGAGGAGAACCTCCAAGGCGAACCTGTAGGGGTCGACTATCTCTTGGTTGAAGGTGACGGGAACCCCGTAGCCTGAAGGCCCGGCTATAATGTCGACTGGACCGGCGGCCTCGACCGCCTCAACCAGAGAAGCCGGATTCTCAGCCACCCTAACGGTGTCTATGCTCCTTTCCCACACCACGCGGCCGTCCTCGACGACCACCAAATCGAAGCTCCGAGTACCCGGGTCGACGCCTAAAGCCCTCATTCCCCGAGAACCCCGAAATGTCCGCGGCCTAATCGGTCTCATCCCGTTTAGACCGGAGTTCCCTTAGAACCTCACTTACCGTCGCCCGTTTACACGCGTAAGCGTTGAAGGGATGCACACTCTCGTAGCTCTCTCCCTCGATGAAAACTTCCGTGTTTTGGGGGAAGCCTTCCCGATTCAGCTTGTCCGCCACGAGGAAGAAGGCGTGGCGGATCACGTCCTCGATGAACCTCGGATTCCTGAAGGCGGCCCGGATAAGTTCGTATTCTCCCCTCCTTTTGAGGAGGCTCAGCGTCGGCGCGGAGAAGGCGTTTACAGCCGCGTCCACGAGCCAATCGACTGGCGTGGGTGAACCAAGCGTTCTAACATTGATGGAGAGCCTTGTCCGCTGTGTGTGGCTGAGCCCGTCCTCCGGATTGACCCCTTTAAGGCTTGAGTGGAAGGCTTGGACGCAGGGGCAAACCGTCATCCCTTCTAGGCTTATGCCCGTGCTCCACTCGACTCCACGGCCTCTCCGAGCCGAGACGATAAACGTAACGTCAACGGCTTCAGGGGATTTGTTCGCCGCGTTTATTTCGAAGTATTGGGTGGTCTCCGCCCTTATCTCCGCCCTCTCGGCGTACGGATGCTTCGAGAGGAGAGCCTTACACATGCTTTCAAGAATCGCCTCGAGGCTCTTGAGACTCGTCCGCTTCTCTTCTTCTAGGGTTTCGAGAATCGCCTCTATCATCCTAGACATGTGTACGCCTCTGCGGTCTCCGGGCAGGTCTACGAAGGCATCCAGCTTGACGTTGTAGGAGAGTGAGCCTTTAGAGTTGGAGATTAAGACTCTCCTACGGACACCTTTGACGCCGACCTTCTCTATGGCTAAGGGTAGGAGAGGCTTCTCGTTCTGCACGTCCCCGGGGATTTTGTTCGTCAAGCCATTCCACCTAGATACCGAGAAAATGGGAGTTATGCTTTTTAAGAGCTTCGAGCAGCATACGCCGGGGAGAGTGGAGGTTAAAGGATGAGGGTGGGCGTCGAAGGCTTCACTTTCAACTCAGCCCACTACACGAAGGGCTCATCGGAGAGATGCTTGAACATTCACGGCCACACTTTCAGCTTATGCGTGGAGGTTGAAGGTGAGGTCGACTCGGAGACGGGTATGGTCATAGACTTCGACATACTCAAGAAAGCTGTAAGAGACGTTATTGAAGAGTACGACCATAAGGTGATAGTGCCAAGACGGGACGCCGACAAGATCGTCCTCTCAGGCCCCTTCCATAAGAGCGTCAAGGCCATCGACTATCCAGAGGCAACCACAGAGTACTTAGCTCTAGACATAGCCAAGAGACTCTACGAGAAGCTCAACATGAAGGTGAGAGTCAAGCTCTTTGAGGGTGAACGGAACTACGTAGTCGTGGAGCATGGGGGAGAGTAGCCGAACCGCCTTCCTGAAACCTTCAGGTTCCAGCCAAGCTGAAGGAGAAGCCTCCGTTGCGAGCCCGCGTCATAAATATCTCGGCCTCCACACCTATCCTCTCAGCCGACCTACGCACGTTCTCCAAGAGCCTCTTCGCGCTTTCTTCACCCTCCACCAAGCCGTAAGCTGTGGGCCCCCAGCTGCTCTGGCCGGCGCCATAAGCGCCTCCCCTAAGCATGGCCTCGACGAACTCTTCGGTCTCCCAACAGCAGAACTCTCCCCCCTGCCATCTCGAGAAGTATCTTCCAACGAGACGCTGAACTTTAGTGAGGGCCTTACCGAAGACTTCCGCGTCTCCTCGGGCCAAGGCTGGAAGCATACCTGTCAATACTGCTTCGTGGAGTTCACATTCAAGTTTACGGTCGGTTTTGGGAGCTTCGAGCGCAGGCCTCTCTTCACGTTCGTCGAGGCCGCGAATCCCCTTAGGAACCGCGACGACGAAGTACCAGTCTTCTGGCAGAGGCGTCCTATACACGATTTTTGGGAGGTCGTCGCAGCTCTTAGGCTCCTGAACCCTTCCGCCCCTTACGGTGCGGCCGCTGTCGAGTATGAACCCTCCACGCTCGAAGGCCGCAACCCCTATACCTGAGACCCATCCCCTCCCCAAGGTGAAGGCTAGTTTCCGGACGCTCCAGTCCATCCCGTACGCCCTCGACAACGCGTAAGCCAAGCTGAGTCTGATCTGGGTTGTGGAGCCTAACCCGACGTGTCGCGGTATGGCCTCCAGAACCCCGACCTCGGCTCCGGGTAAACCAAGCGACTTAACGACCTCAGCCACGTCCCCTTCAACCCTAACTTGGGTCAGGTTCCTCACCTCAACCTCGTCGGACCTTCTCACCTGCACGGTGACTCGAGGCTTCTCTATCGCGACCCCTATGCTACCGTAGGCTGTGTGGCCTCCGGAGATCGTGTAGAAGCCTAGGTGGAGCCTAGCTGAGGACTCGACCGTGAAGAACATGAAGTTTCACCTCATCGCTTGGGAATGTTTATGGGCTTCTCCGGCTTGAAGAGGCTTTCCTCCTGAATGTAACTCTTGCCTGTTCTTAGGGCCTCCTCAGCCTTGCCGAGCTCCACGCCGAGATAGAAGGCGTGGGAAAGCTTCGAGACCATTCCTCTCCTCAGAATCTCCCCGTATATTGAGGAGGCTGTCTTACCCTTCATCAGGGTCTTACCCTTCACGCCTTTATAGAGAACCTCGATCACTTTCTCTTCGTGGTTAACTCTTATGGTGAATATGCCTAAGGGGTCTGGGGGGTACCTCGCCGGTTTATCCTTCACCTCAACAACCTCGGCTCCTTTGACATCTAGGGGCATGTCAACCCTCCTCTTATCCTTGAGTAGGAGCAGGCTTAGGCCTAGGTCTTTTGGGGGGGTCTTCCTCTTCCACGCGATTGTAGCCATCTGCGAGGCTATAACGGCCTCGGTTGTGGAGCCAGCCGCCTTCACGCTCTTCTCTACTACGAGAACCATGCTGACACCTAATTCAGCCGCAAGCACCGTGAGGAGAGCGTTAACCCCAACTGAGTCGACGTCCATGAACTCCGCCACGTTGCAGAGGCCCATAAGCATAGGTATCTCGGGTCTCCTCTGCTTGAAGAGACGGTAAGCCGTGAGAGACTCGAATACTCCTCCAGCTCCACCTAGGTTTACCGGAGCAAGCACAGGGTCGACAACTATGTTCCTCACGTTCATCTTGTAGGCCTTCTCAACGTTCGCCTCGAGGAGTCTAAGTTTATCCTCAAGCGTTCTTGCGAAGAACCCTTTCCTCGAGTCGTACGGGATCACAACCACGGGGACCTCCTGAACTTTGCTGGCGATCTTGCTCATATTGCCGGCTTCAAGGCTCATGATCATGTCCACTCCAGCGTCAACGCCGGCTTTGATCTCGCTTGGAATTATGGAATCTAAGGCTAGGGGAGAGTCGTATTCCCTCTTGACAAGCCTAACAGCGGCTTCAACCTTCTCAGGGTTCGCAGCGCCGGCTTCAAACCCTAAACCGATGATGTCCGCACCCTCATCGATACGTCTCCCCACAGCCTTCAGCAGCTCGTCCTCGGCTAGAAGGTGGACGCCGGTAACCTCAGAGATCACCCTTATCGGGGGAGGCTCTACTGGAACGAGGCTTCCTCCAACGGTTATGTGAGGCCTAGAACTCACCGAGGCTTCGGCTTCCAAGAGCATTCTCTTCGCGGATTCACGCATCTCCCTCTCTAGGAGCAGGTCTGCGGGAACTTCAGAGGAGAACCTTTCCGGGTCGCTTACACTTAAGAGCAGAGGTATGTCGACCGCGTGTTTCGGGCCCTTGACAGTCCTCACCCCCACAGCCTCCTCAACGACCTTCAAGGAACCTTCAACGGCGCCAGAAACCATTATTAGATCGTAGTCTCCGGGGCGAATCCTCCCCTTCAAGAAAGACGCGATCGACCTGGGGGTGGCGAGAGCCGCAACATCCAAAGGCATCACGAGCACTTCCAGATCATAAGAGGAGGGACACGCACGTGCAGCGTCTCGAACCTCAGGTTCAGCCAACCTCCCCGTCAACAAGAGAATCTTCAAGGCTGCCCTCCCTACAGCTCACATCAACTCCTATTTAAACATCCGCCATTCAAGACAGCAACCTTTAACGGTCATAAATTAGGTTTCTGCAGGGAATTGATCATCCCTGAGCAGAGTCTTGAAGGATGGAAGGATTCCCCCAATAACTCCTTGATAGAGCTTCCGGTACATAATGTGATTACAAGAAGGTTCAAGACGCCATAATAAGGGCCCTATACGATTACACAAACCCCGAAACCGGGTTGAAGCCCATCATCTTCGCTTTCGAGCATGACCGATTCGAGAACAGCCTCTCCTTCAGCAAACTGGTGCTTCCGCCTGCCGCACAGGTAGGCCTTGCCGCCGTAGGCGGCGGCACGCCAGACGTAATGTCCATAGGTGCCATCAAGCATCTGCGGGCCGTGCCAGCGCCAGCCGTCCTCGCTCCAGACGGCGTAGCCCAAGTGGCGGTTCAAGTTCAGTTCCGCATCGCTCGCTGGCGAACGGTCACCGCAGTACCACGTGCCGGTATAGACAAAGAGTCTGTCACGAAAGATGAGGAAATGTGGATCACGCGTGTCCCGTTTCGGGATCGAGAACCGATAGACTTGTTCCCACCGCTCAGCGTCTTCGCTTGACAGCACAATGATCGACGAGGTCGGATGAACGCCATGCCCATCCGGACAACTGCGAAATGTCAAATAGAACCGATCCTTGAAACGGCATATGTCCGTAAACGCGTTGTGCTCGCCGTTATGAAACACTCGGCGCAGTCGGATCGGTCGAACGGATGGCAAACTCGGCTTCGTCATTTAGATTTACCAGAACGAATTGGTGCAGTCGGCTCTATAAATTTTAGAGCTCATAAATAAGGATGTTGTGGCTGGCGATCCTCGATCCCGTCACCTGAGAGCCACACGCAACATTCCTGCGCCACCAGCGAACATCAACATCCTCAAGTAGAAAAGGTACTTCGCGAGTTAACCTCTAGACACCCAAAAGTGGTGGGCCGGGCCGGACTTGAACCGGCGACCTCAGCCTCTCTCAGCTGTTTCTATGCACGTAAGGGCTGCTTCAGGTCCCTTTTTTAGGGGGAAGTCCTGGCCACACTAGACTACCGGCCCTCTCGATTCCATTAATGAATCTGCATTTTTTAAATTTACCTTTTATGTCTGTTCGGTTTTTCGTGCTGTGAATAGTTTTACGGGGTAATGTGATCCTGTGTTTTTCCGCTGGGTGGAGAGGGTCCTTGCGGCTGGAGAAAGATTTGGTTTACTACTTCATTCTTATTAGGGTGTTTGTGCTTAAGACCGATGGGAGTTTTCTTATCTCGTCGACTTTCTTGTTTAGTTCTTCGATGGTGTAGGCTTGGATGAAGGCGGCTATATCGTAGTCTCCTGAGACCTCGAAGGTTTTATCCGCCATCTTCCTGATCTTTGATACGGCTTCTCCCGTCTTGGTGGGCTCGGTCTTGATTAGGACTATACCTTCAACCTCGGCCGCGGTTTCGATCGTGAACTTCTTTATTATGTTTTCGTCTAGAAGTTTCCGGATTCTCCTCCTGACCGCGCCTTCGCTTAACCCGATCTTCTTCGCTATCTGCACATACTTTATTCTAGAGTTTTCGCGGAGTATTCGTAGAATCTTTAGGTCCGTCTCGTCCATGGGTAACATTCTCCCGCACGGAACTTATAGAAAAATATATACAGCATTACATAAAAAATTTAAAAAATTCTTGGGTCGGCGCGGAGGTAGATTTCTGCCCTTCCATATCGCTGCACCTTATCTCTCTATTAGATCGCTGTTCTTTTGTCTTGTGGAACCCGGGGGTGGTTGGCGAAGTCCTCCGCGTAGGTCACCGCACCGCAGTGTTAAGACTGTACACTCTCATCTTCCTCCACGTCAACTTCAAGGACTACTGGACCTTTATAGCCGCATTTCCTGCATACGTACTGTTCGGGCGTAAGCCAGCTGTCTAGACTGCTCGAAAGGCTTATGTCTGGACTTCCGCATTTAGGGCAGAGTTTAACGGCCCGCTTGGGCGGCCGCTTCAAACTCACAAGTATCTTTAACAGTTCCTTGAGTCTCTTCATTCCGGGATCAGCTGGTGTCCATTCTAAACGCAAGCGGCTTTATTGGACCTCTATGTTGTCGGGTGGGAACCCCATCCGGATTAGGAAGGCGTGGGCCTTAGTTCTCTGGTCGCCTTGGAGCAGAATCTGCCCGTTCTTAGCCGTTCCCCCACAGGCACAGAAACTCTTCATCTTCTGTGCGAGGCGGCTGAGGTCGATCTCCTTGGCGTCGATGCCGTCAATAACCGTCATTAACTTCCTGAATCTCCTCCTCTCTAAACGAACCCTAATCCTCTGCTGTTCTTTACTTATCTCTCTACAGACACAGATGTCCTTCGGAAGTCCGCAGATCGGGCATATCTCAGCCATTACTCAACCCTAAACTCCTTACATACCATAAGAGAACCCTAAGGATATTTAAAATTTTAGTGTTGGTTCTGCTTCGTCGAAGGAGAGGGCGGCCAAACCGGCTCGGCGGATTCTTCCGTCACAGGATGGGAGGAAGCCTCTTAAGCTGATCGAGGACGTACCTCCGTATCTCCCGGGGTTTCGGGAGGTCCGCCACGATTCTGCCGTCCTTTATGAGAGGCTTGAGCATCTCGGATGTTTCTCCGCCGCATTTGGGGCACCGGGGCATAGGCTCATCGAAGGGCTGAACTATATCGACCATGCATGAGGGGCACCTCCAGACCTGCTTCTTGCCGCTGAGCTTCCCCCTCTTGGCAGCCGGCCTCCCCTCAACCTCAACTATGTCCATGGCGAAGTCCACGGTTGGGGCGTTACTTACGGAGGTTCCAACCCCGAAGGCGTCGGCTCCAGCCTCGCTGAGAGCCTTGACAGACTCCTCGTTTAGGCCTCCGGAGACGAAGACCTTAACGTGCTTGTATCCCCTCACATCCAGCTCCCACCTCACCTCCCTGACGATCTGGGCGAAGTCCCCCTTTCTGGACCTAGGCGTGTCGAGGCGGACGGCTACCAACCGGTCTTTTAGGGCTTCTGCGGCCATTATAGACTCGGCTTTCTCGTCGAAGTACGTGTCGGCTATGCAGACTCTTGGGACGTCCGGGGGCATAACGTCGTCGAAGGCCTTCCAAGCCTCAACCTGGTCGCCTATGACTATTATGAGGGCGTGAGGCATAGTCCCCATAGGTTTTGCCCCTATCACCTCGGCTCCCTTGAGGCTTGAGACGCCGTCGAAGCCCCCTATGTACGCGGCTCGGTCGAGCATAGGCGAGATCGCCGGATGCATCCTCCTTATCCCGAAGGCTACGAGGAGCTTTTCTCCGGCAACCTTCCTTATCCTAGCGGCCTTCGTTGAGACCCCGGAGGATTGGCAGAGAAGCCCTAGGAGGGGAGTCTCCAGAGTGCAGAACTCCCCGTAGGGCCCCTCAATGAACATGACTGGCTCCCTTCGCCCCATAAAGTCCTCGGCGTAGAAGATGCTTCCCTCCGGCATAGAGTAGACGTTCACGGGGCACCCCTCAAAGAGGTGTGAGACCTCTTCGACTCCAGATAGGACTCCCCAGGGCCAGTCTTCCGGGAGGCCTCCGGGCGTAACCTCCGCGAGAACGCGAATGTGGCTCATGCCCTTAGCCTCCAGAACCTGCTTTGTCCTAACGAAGTAGATATCCGTCGTCTTGCCTTCTTTTATCTCGGAGTCGTCCGCGTAGTAGAAGAGACGCACATCTCCTCACCACGAATAAATGTACAAAATTTAAGATTTATCGTGGTGCTTATTAGGTTTGGCTCCAAACCATCGACTATTAAGATAAGGCTTGTCCGTCCTTTTTGTAGGAAAGGAGGAGAAACTTTAGACCTTAAAAGGGGAGAGAAGAGGATCCGTCAACTATATCTTAACAGTATTCTCTAAGAACGCACCAAACCCCCAAAAAAGGCCACCATCACAAACCTTATCTTAACAGTATCCATCCGTAGAAAGCGGTAGTTTAATATAGGTTGTTGATATTTCAGTTTCTGAGGTTGGATTCTGGAGTAAGGGCGGGCTCCCTGAAGAGCCGGGTGAGACGGCTTCCCTCTTGAGCTTCGGTCCTTCTCTGAACGGTCCATCCCACGTTAAACATGAGGTGAGGTGAAGAAGAGGATGGGATACACGAGCAGGAGCTACCATCGCGGTTTCGGACTGAAGCCACCCGTTGAGCTAGGAAAAGAATACGAGGCAGACATCATCGAGATGAGCCATAGAGGAGACGCTGGCGTTGCAAAGATTCAAGGTTTCGTGATCTTCGTCTCAAACACGAAGCAGGGCGACCACGTCAAGTTCGTGATCACAAGGATCGGTAGGCGCTACGCGATGGCCGAGCCCGTCCGAGAAAGGAAGGATGAGGAGTAAAATTCCCTCAACCTCGAGGAAGACTCCTCTATTCCAAAAACAGCAGTTTCTCCTTTTTTATAATTTAATTGATGCAAAGGCAACCGAACTGTGAAAGATAAATTTAACGCGTTCTTCCGTAACTATAGATCGAGCATGTGGCACTCTTCATCTT
>Ga0209410_1000730_pt1 | contig 15447 bp, 36 predicted proteins | sample Mar14436cmmetaG_FD_184135 | JGI IMG/M metagenome (GOLD analysis project Ga0209410, IMG submission 184135) | Marine hydrothermal vent microbial communities from Guaymas Basin, Gulf of California to study Microbial Dark Matter (Phase II) - Marker... ... | reverse complement strand
ACCGTCTGCATCACATTGTTAATTTGGACGATTTGAACGTCGGGTACTGGCAACGACCCCTCCATCTCCGCCGATACAACCAACAACTTGCGTATCTCCGCTAACAGACTCACCACCTGCCTCACTGTTCTGGAGTTCGGTCGCTCCGTCAAAATCAATTCCGCCAGCCAATCCTCCGCAATCCTAATACACTTCCACAGCTTAGACCGCACATCCATCTGTAACTTCTCAGCCTCAGGTAACTCATGCTCCGTAACATGCCTCCACACCTGGTCTATAGAACAAGAAAACCTCTCAGCTGCCTCCGCCAAAGTGCGCTTCCCATCCAACAGGTCCCTCGTCCAGGTCGCACCTAACTCGCCTGCTGTGCATATAGGGCACTGCATGGTAATAGATAGGTGGAGGTAGTAAATTTAAGTTTTGTATCACTTGCCAAACACTTCCTCAACCACCTCCCTCACTGTCCTCGCCCACATCCAGGAACACATTTGGTCCCGAGCAGTCACGATGCGTTTGTCTGCTACCACTGGAAGTTCATGGACAATCGCCCCTGCATCCCTAAGAATTTGGACTTCCCATACCAACGGAAAACACGTAACATTCACTCCGTGCAACGGCAAACATAACCCCAGTGTCGTCACACCCACACAAATCGCGGCACACACCCCTCCCCCCTCATAGCACTTTTGAAACATGCGGTGTACCCTCGGGTCCGTAGCCAGACACTTAGTTGAGATTAACGCCCCGCTACCCTGAATGACCACATCAAACTTCTCCGGGTCCTCAGGCAGTAGCTCCGCCTCTAACTTCTTCCCTGCCATCGGCTCATCCCTCGCAAACTCCACTACCGGCTGGGTCACAGGGGCGTAGGTCACTGCCTCAGGGAACGTTTTAACTACTGCCGTGTACTCCAGGTAGTTCGGAAACGCAGGTATGATGTGCGCTATTTTCATAGCTCCGCTGGCCTCACTGGTTTGAATCGGGGCGTTTTTCCTGTTTCTCCGGCTCCCGGGTCCTCATCAAATATATCTGCCCATTCACCATCGCTACCTCAACCCCCAACTCGGGGTGATTCAGGGCGTACGCCTTCAATACCGCCATCAAACTCGTCGGCTTCCTCCCCGGCATCAACTCCTCAACCTTCACCCTCGCCATCTGCATCCCTGACGCCAGAAATTGCTTGAATATTGGCTGACTCACTCTCCCTCGGTGCCTCACCCTCTCGGGTAACTCGTCTACAGGTTCAAGAAAACTTGCTGTTTTCATGGTATAACATTGACTCTACGTTTATAAATTTGTTTTGTAACAGTGGTACAGTGTTTACAGTGTTAAAATTTGAAAATTCGTTATGTAAGATGCAGATTAACTTTAAAACACAATAAAATCATGTAAATTTTATTGAATGATATCGTAAATTAATATAGAATGAATCACAAATCTTAAATATTTAAATAAAGAAGGTATTATTGAGGTAGGAAAATGAAATCACGTTTAAAATACGTGATTTAAAATCACGTATTAAAAACGTGATTGAGATAGGAGAGAGTGGAAGGGTGGTGAGTTAGGAGGTGATAAAACGGAGATGACAAAACTGGAAGACATTTACAACAAACTCGAACAACAGAGTTTACAAAGACATAAAACAGCGGGCAAACAATTAACAGTAAGTAACAATGAAATCAGAAACAGTGTTAAGAAATTACTGAAAAACAGAGATAAAGTGTTGTTATCAGCGATAGTAAAATTCTACGTTGATAACAAAGTAAGCGATGAAGTAAAGAAGAACGACAAAAATATCTACAGAAAAGTCAGAATGCGAGTTGTTACAGCGTTAAACGTTAAAGACAGTGATTTCAAGTTAGTAAAAGACTCAGGAAATCGAGTGTGGATAAGACAGAAATAAATGGAAAAATTGAGTAAGAGATTTTAAATCTCTTACTCACTATTTCTTCCCTGTCTCAAACACCTCAGTGAAGGATTTGAGACAAATCAGACAGATAAACTGTCTGAGTTAGGAGGTGAAAACATGAGACTAACAGAAGGAAAAGTAAAAGAGATAGTGCAGAAACACAAAGAACAGTTAGATGAGTTCAGTGATGTTGTAACCGAACTCTTAGATTATACGAAGTATGTCAGAGAAATCATTGAATATGCAAGAGAACTATGGATACAAAATGATGAAAATGAACCAACAATTACAGTAGAGTTGACAGCAAGTGAAATCAATGATATACTGAATGGTAACATTTGCTGGCAAACGATTGTTCAGTTGAACAGTGATTTAGGTGCAGACATTGACAAAGAGATATTACATAGAATAGACAAAATAAACCAAAAGTTTGGAAAGTTGATGGAAAAGTTTTAAAGTATGAGTAAGATAACAATCTTACTCATATTTTTTCTTTTCTTTTCTTTGTATGTCAATTTAAGAGTAAAGTAAGAAATTGCAAAACTTGAGTGAAATAATGATGAAATTGAGTTTGCACCCCGGGGGAGGAACCTAAACCTCTCTTCCTGGGGCCATACCTCCAGTGTCCTAAGCTCACACCTCACCCTTCCATTGCCGGTTCCCCTCTGGAGTGTGAGAGCCGGGTACCTGGAAACGTAACCCGGAGCGTGCAGCCCTTTAACACTGGGTTACAGTCAAGATAAGGGTGTGAGTGGTAGTAGGTGAGTGGTAGTAGAAGTGAGGTAGAGTGTTAGGTAAGGAAAGGTCGGGAAGGTTAAAAGCGAGGAAGAGGTTAGGTTGCGGGCGAGGTAAGGATAGGTTAGGAGAGGTTAGAGGTGAGGTTGAGGAGAGCCTAAAGGTGAGGATGAGGCGAGGCAAGGTTAGAGACGAAAGGTAAAGGAGAGGTTGTGAGGTCGAGGTAATGAGAGGTAAGGCGAGAATAGGTAAGGAGAGGCAAAGGAGAGGTAAGGAAAGGATAGGTAAGGAGCGGTTTAGGTAGAGGCGAGGAGATAAGGTAAGAGGTAAGACACAGGTAAAGGATAGGTAGAGGCGAGGAACAATGCCTTGTTACAAAACCTTTTTTAAAAGCGTAAGCCCGCCGAAGCCAACTGCAAAAACACTGGGCGCCAATGTTAGGTTGCCCTAAAACTCAGTGTATTACAAAATTCCAGATTTGTAAGATTGTAATACAAGCTTCCGACCTAGTCAGCAGCCATCAACCGCTTGCCAAAGTACAAAAACTATTTATAAAACACCCATAGCGGCATGCTACCGGCAGTCCAGGTGGGTATATTAAGTGGCCTGTCTAAAACTATGGCAAGGTAGCCGTTTTGACAGTATTCTGATGCCAAAATTTTACTTTCTCTAAATTTCGTATTACAAACTGCCCACACTTCAACGTTCAAATCTTACATCTTACTACATCCAGCGTAAGTTACAAGTGTGTGTAGCCGGAGTGGTAGTGTAAGTTAACAGAGTACATAGTAAGTAACCCAGTTAACAGAGTCAACCGAGGTCAGTGTGTAGAGTGTGTAGAGTAAGTTAACAGAGTCAATCCAGGCCAGGATGTAGAGCAAGTTAACAAAGTTCACCGAGGCATGAGTGTAGAGTATAGTAAACAGAATAAATCCAGGCCAGTATATTAAAAGGCCTTAACCAAAGTATATCGTGTTATTACAAAAAGTTTCATTTGTATTACTTTGTAACGCTACCTATGTCCTACACTCCTTAGGTACCAAAAATTATTTAAATTATAAGAATTTAATTTTTTATAAAAAGAAATAAAAGAAAGGAAATGGAGGGAAAGGACAAAATGAAAAAAGGAAATGAAATCAGACAGAATGCAGAGGACAGAGGGTTAGTAATAGAATGGCTGGAGACAGCTATAGAGAAACTGAAGGAAGGAGACAAGGAAACGGCAACAAGGGCAGTAGAATGGGCGTATAGGCGTTTGGTAGGAAAGAAAATGGATGAACTGGAGGTAAGGAAATGAAATTAGATATAGGAAGTGGGCCCAGAGAGTATTGGGTAAGCGAAGACAGCGAATGGGTACATCTGGATAGAGAAGCATACGAAGACGTAGTACAGTGGGAATGGCCCAGAGACAAACTGCCAGCGGGTAACAATGAAGTAGATGAGATATGGATAGGGCAGTTGTTCGTAGAGTTAGAAAGAGAATGGCTGAAGCCATTGGCTATGGAAGTAGATAGGGTATGCAGGAAAGGAGCAAGGCTAAGGGTACATTGCTACGATGGAAAGCAGAGATGGATGGAGTTCTTTGGATGGCTTGAGATGAATGGTTGGGTATGTAAGAAAGAGGAATTGGTAAATGAATGGGATGAAGGGCAGACATGGCTGATAGAAATGGTAAAAGGAGGCGAGGGAACATGTGTATAAAGACAGATTTGGTAATAAGTATGTTGGAACACGCAGCTGACTGCCTGCGACAAGCAAAAGGAGCCAGCGACCAGGGACTACATCCAGGATATGCGGAATGGAAGGCAGTGGAAGCAGTACATGCGATAGATTGGGTGTGTGAGCATATGAAGGGGGTAAAGTTGGAAGACGGAAGCATTGATATTGATGCATTAAGACATAGTATATAGGGTGATGGGAAATGGATGTGTGTGAGAAGAAAAGAATGGATGTAGAAAAAGCCATGAAGGAGGCAGTGAAGAAAACACGGGGCACAGAGCAGTGGGGCCAGGCTGTTGAGAGGGTTTTTAGAGAGATTGTTAAGTTGTATCTGTGTGTCGGTGGTGCGGAAGATATGGGATATGTGTTGGCGGAAGCATTGGAAGCGGCTATGGAGGTAGGTGATGAGGAATGAATGTGTGTGTAAAGAGAGAAATGGATTTGGAGCAGGCAGTATTGAGGGCGGCGAAGGAGATACGAGGAACACAGCAGTGGTATTTGGCTATAGAGAGAGTGTTCAAGGAAACAGTGAAGATGTGGGTATGCGGTGAGGAGATATCGGATGTAGGGTTTGTGTTAGGGAAAGTTGTAGAGGCAATTGAGGAGCATGAGCGGGGTGATGAGGTATGAGGGTGTATGGTAGGAAGGTAAGCATAGAACTGAGTACAGATGGTTTAACATGGCGCGGTGTGATACGAGGGTTAACGCCCGCGGAACTGGTATTGAGCGAGAAGGCGTCGGACAACTACGAGCAGTTTGGTGATGAGTTCGAGAAAAGAGTGGGTAGACTGATTCCAGAGGTACTGAAGGAAGCAAGCTTTTGGGTCGAAGGCAATGTGTTGGTGTTGGATGAAGGGAGGTGAGAAGCATGGATAGAAAGGAGTATTGGAGTTTGGTTAAGGAGGTAGCAAGGGAGTTAGGAATAGATGTGAAGGAAGCGAGGATAGTAGTAAGAGCGCTACGTAAGGATATACACGGGGGCAGTGTATGTATGGAGGAGGTGAGGAAGAGATGAAAGCGGAGTGCCTTACAACTGTATTAGAAAGGATGGTTGAGGAAGGGAAGTACAGGGATATGGATGAGGCACTGAATGAGGTGTTTGAGGACCGCGAGAGGATATGGCAGATGAGCACCCAGAGAAGAGGTGCAAGAGGGTTACGCCCCTGGTCCTATGATAAACCTAAGAAAGAGAGGAAACCAAAGGAAACAAAGAAAACTCAGAGGACAAGGGAAGTTGAGGAGCTGGCGGAGGAGTACGCGAGGGTATTGAGGGAAAATGATGAGGAAGTAGAGAAGTTGGCTAAGGAGTATGAGGAAGAATTGAGGAGGTGAGGAAATGACAGGCGATATCGAAGATGAAAATGGGGAAATCATAGCAGTAATATATGGCAGAGCAGACATTGAAACCTTACAGATATGGTATGAGAGTATCTGAAAGCAGCGTATAGGAGGTGATGGAGTATGAAGGAGGTGGAGATAGAAGGTCCTTTGGGAATGAAGTGGAAGGTAGTAGTGAGGAAGATAGGGGTAGTGATAAAGGAGTATGAGGAGGACTTTAGGGTAGGTAGAGTGGAGATACCATGGGATGTGTGGCAGGAAGTAGTTGAGGCTGCGAGGAAGTGAGGTGTATGAGACTGGAAGAGTTGGTAGATAGGAGTGAGGAAATGACAGAGTTGGTAGCAAGCATAGTGAGTAAGGTACTAGAGTATGATGGGATACGAAAGGCAGTGTTGGCGGAGATACCGAAGGATTGGGAGTATCCGGAGATGAAGTGGGGAGATAATCCAACGACACTGATGGTAGCATTCGCATGGTTGTGGGAGCAGATTATGGAGATGGAGGTGGAGGCCGATGAAGGAAGAGGAACTTGAGATAGTGTTTAGGGCGATAGAGAAGCATGCTGATGGCTTCTGGAACGAGGAACCTAGAGAAGGCAATGATGCATGGAATGGGTATTTGTTTTTGGATATCTTGGATGCTGTGCAGAAAGAGGGATATGACCTGAGGGTAGTGAAGCGGTCGTAGGAGGGAGCGAGGGCACAAACTGGTTAGGTGGCTCACCACCCCTAACCAGCTTGGGTACCCGCGAGGTACCCTAAGGAGGTGTGTGTAGATGGGAGAAAAGGAAAAAGAGGGTAGTGATACGAGGGTAAACAACCCTCAGGACCTGGCGCAAGTGTATAGTATGTATGAGAAGCAGAGCCTGGAGCGGGCACGCGGGCGTGGCAGCAACAAGTTGGGTGTCACCAATGCCCAGATTAGGGAAGCGATACGGCAGCTGATACAGGGCCGGGAGAAATTAGTTCTGGCAGCAGTAGTACGGGCAATTGGTGAGCACTACGGTGTGCAGAAGGAGAGGATGGGACAGTTGAGGATAAGAGTGGTTGGCGCGCTGGACACAAAAGACCAGGAGTTTGTGCAGGTCAAGGAAAATGGTGTAGTGTATATAAGGAGGAGGGAGTGAGTATGGAACCGGCAGAGGAATTGGAGAGTGGAGAGGCAGAGATAGTAGAGCAAGTATTACATTTGGTACAGGCAATAAAGCACGTGAGTGATGACCCAGTGCGGAAACAATATGAGGCGGTGCGCGCGGCGACTTCCCTGTTGATAGTGTTTACGGAGAGTGCTTATGAGGCAATAGGTGCAGCGGAGATTGTGAAGCAGGGATTAATGGACTTTTTACAACAGCAGAACAAGGTGAGGGAACATGAGTAAAGCATTAACGCCTGGTACCCCCGAGTATGTGAAGGGGTTGGCTGAGGTAGAGAAGCTGGTAGGGGAAGTCGCGGATATACTTACGACTATGAGCGTGCCCGCGGGCACATTAGGGAAACTCGAGCGGGCCCAAAGGTTAGTGAAAGAGCGGATGCTCTGGCCGAGTGTAGAGGACGAGAAGCGTGGGATGTACTGCAGTGATTGTGGACTGGTGGTGTACTCTGAACAGCAGGTTGCGAAGTGCCCAAGATGCGGTGGTTGGGGTTGGTATATTATACTGCCGGATTGGCAGCCGAAGGTACAGTATGGAACGCCAGAAAGGAAGGTATGCAAATGCGGAACAATTGTATATGGAGATGTGGAGGTGTGCCCAATATGTCGCAACAAGCTGTGAAGCTCGGTAGTACCGAATACATGCAGGGGTTGGTAGAGGCAGTGAAGAAACTTGAGCGGATACAAAAGGTCACCAGAAGCAAGTGGGTCGAGGACCTCGTTAGTGGGGCCCTCGACCTGATTAGGAAGCGGGTGCATTGGCCAGTGGAAGAGGAGGATAAAAGGGGTTTTTTCTGTGAGGACTGTGGATTAGTGTGTTATGTGGGTGAGGACTGGATAGAAGAGTACCCTGACCGGTTTGACAGGTGCCCCCAATGTAAAAGCTGGGGATGGTACTTCATTACAGAGACAAACTGGCAACCGAAGGTACAGTATGGTACATTGGAGCGGAGAGTGTGTGAGTGTTGCGGGGCGATAGTGTATGGCGCAAGGGATAGGGAGTGTCCGATGTGCAATGCTGAATTGGGTGAGTAGCTATGGAACGGAGAATTGAGTTGAGTTGGGACCAAAGAACTGGAGATGTGGATGTGTTCAGGGTAGATGAAAAAGAGGAAAGAGTGTTACTGGGTGTAGTCAAAGATGTAGAGGAACTGATTGTGCGTGAACGCGGCGAAGTAATACTGAAACACCACGGCGGAACAGCAACGGTATATGATGTAAGAGTAATTCGGTATGTGAGCTTAAGGGAGGTGGCTAACAATGGCGATGAGACTGAATGAAAAGGCGAGTAGGGCTCTGGTGATATTCAGAGATAAGGCAGCGGAAGTAGAGTTCGAAGATGCAGTAGTAGACTATACCACAAGGACGGTACGGGTAACACATCCTGGACGCCAGATAGTGGTACCGTTTGAGGCTGTGAATATGATTGTGCTTGAGGAGGCGGATACACATGAGTAGACGACTACTCGGTCCGGGACACCTCTTGACACCCCAGCCTACACATCACTGGAGCATATTGTTCATGAGTTCAGTGATGTATGAGAAGGTAGATGAACGGATTCAGGAGCTGGAGCAGACACTCGGACAGATGGCGAGACTGCCACTGGATATGAGAGTGACGGATGTTGAACAGAACATGCGGGGGGAACTACGAGAGCTGAGGGAGTCATCACGAACTACGTGCCCAGTGCAAGCCATATTGTTGGTAGTACCACCGGAGAATGATGGAGGTTTGAACCCTAAGGACGAGAGACTCAGGGAGTGGATATACAAGGAGCTGTTTGGTCTGGACTACAACAAACCGAGACCGAGTTCTGGGCTCAGTAGTCTTTTTGATTAGGAGGTGAGAGTATGGTAGAAAAGATACCCGTATACTTTGCTGGAGCAAAAGAACCCGTGATGGTGACAAAAGAGCAGTTGGAGAGGGACAAACAGGAGTGGAAAGAGAGGGTTGGTTATGGAGTCTGGAAAAAGAAGGTAAAGAGGTCATACAGAGTGGTAAAGGTGGAGAAACGGGAGATATATGAGGTGATACGCAAGCTATTGATGGAGGAAGGACTGGACAAGATATTACTGGACGCGGTCGTAGCTACAGTCTGTGACCTGAAGAGGACTGGGGCAGAGAAGAGAGTGAGGAACAAGACCAGGAAATTGGTACAGGGACTGAAGCATATGGAACTAGTAGTGATAGATGGGAGAGAGTGGATAGTTATGAAGAGTAAGGTCAAGGAGGTGGTGCAGGGATGAGTGAAGAAGTAGATGGAGAAACGGTGAGGGGTGAGGCACTATGGTTGTTTGACTATTTGAAGCAGAGAGACAGGGGCGTAAGCCTGTTGGAGAGGAAGTTAGCCCAGAGGTTTGTAGGGAAGAGATTGGAGGATGCAAAGGCACTGGCTATCGCCCAGGCGACAGGTATGGAGGTGAATGATGCGGAGGACCTGGCAAGATTAGGCCTACATTCACTTGTAGAGTTGGACATCTATGTAGTGAAGGCCTTGGTATTGGAGGTAGATGAGGAAATAGATGAAGAGGATGTAATGTTTTGGTGAAAAGGGAAAAGTTAGCATAGGAGGTGATGCCTATGAAAATTGGAATAACCGTCAATTTAGGAGACTACGAAAACATAAAACTCGAGTCCAGTGAGCACGACAACTGGATGGATGCGGCGACGGAGCTATTTGAGGCGCTGTGGCTGATAAAAGAGGAGCCGGGGGTAAGGAGGTTTTTGGAGAAGCCGATGTGGAAGCCGGTGAAGGAGCAGTACATTTTGAGTGACAGCCCACAGGGTGGTGAGGGAAATGACCGAACTAACAGCCGAGAGGAGGAATGAACTCCTCCTCGAGGCCGTCATTGAATGGCTGAAAAGACGGAGTCTGGAGGACCTGGTGGATTTCTATGTCGTCGAAGGTGATGAGAAAGCAGTGGACTGTCTGCAGGAATATGAGGAGAAGGTAAAGCAGATAGCGATGGAAATTGAGGAGGAGATTGCCAAAAGAGTAGATAGGATAGTGAGGGGGTGATGGCGATGGAAAAGGACGTGAAGGAAGACCTACTGTATGAGGCAGTGATGAGGTGGCTACAGGAATGGGAGGTTCAGGTGCTGATTGATGAATACAGGGAGAGCGGGGATGAGGAAGCGGCGGAGTACATAGATGCGCATAGGCAGGAGGTGGTACAGATAGCGACGGAGATTGAGGAGGAGGTGCAGGAGAGGGTAAGAAGGATTGTAGAGAGCGAGGGCGATAACGAAGAAGACCATGACCCGGAAGAGGAAGTTTAGTTCGGAAGAACTCAGAGAGGACATAGCGCGGTTGGCGGAGCAAATAGGACAGAGGAAGTTGCTTGTAGCGGCGGTTGTGCAGACGTTGAGGAAGGTGATGCCAGAGAAGTATGGGGAGCTGCTGGCAGTTGAGGTGTTTCAGTGTGTGAAGCGAGGAGGTAGAGTGAGATTGGTGAAGGACCGAGTGCACACAGGAAGATGGTGGGTTGAGGTAGAACCGGAGAGGGAGATAGTGGTGCATATGCCAAAGGTAAAGAAGAGACCACCTGATATCATGAAGTGCAGGGCATGCGGGGCTTTTGTAGAGAAGTCAGAGGAATGGGTGATAAACAAGATACCGGTAGGAGTGTACAAGTGTAAGCGATGTGGAGTGAAGAACGTTTGGCGAGGAGATAAAGACGTGTGAGCAGGGAGTACAAAAACTACTTATATGTAGAAAGTGTATTTATTCTACGCCCCCGAGAACCCAAAAAGAATAGGGAGCAGTGGTTCCGGACCAGTCGCAGCAATTGCGGCCAATTGAACCTTTCCGGAACCACCTGCTAACTGTTCACACCCATAAAGAACTGCCCTGGGGTCACCAATGAAGTTTGTGAACTAAGTTAAATTATGATACCGGAGGCACATATTTTTGAACCTGACTACTTTTACAAAAGTTATTTAAAGTAAACTAAAGATAAAATTTGAAAGTGATTCAACAAAATGAAAACAAAATCCCTTTGTGTCGTTTCAGGTGGGATTGATAGTGTAACGGCGTTGTATTCGGAGGTTCTGGAGTCTAAGCACGAGGTAACAGTGATGACGTTCCTTCACCCGGGGCGACATACCAAGGAGTTGGAGTGTGTGCGGTGGCATGCCGAGAGGTTAGGGTGTGAGGTAGTGGAGTACAGGTTGGAGAAGTTGTGGAGTGCGGATATTGGGAAGTTGAGGCAGAAACCCTGTAGGAACTTGGTATTCGCGGCCTTAGCAGCTAACTATGCGTGTGCGTATAGAATACCGCGGGTAGTCATGGGTGTGCATGCCCGGGATGTGGACTATTTGGATTGTCAGAGGAAGTATGTGGGTGAGTATACGGATTTGGTGTATGAACTGACGGATAGAAGGGTGGTTTTGGTGACACCGTTTCTAACGTGGGGTAAGAAGGAGATTGTGGAACTAGGCTTACAGTTGGGCGTGGACTACACGCATACGTGGAGCTGTTATGAGAGGGGTGAACATCACTGTGGTCAGTGTGTGTCGTGTAAGGAGAGGGTGCGGGGCTTTGGGCAGCTGGGAATACAGCCAAGTGACCCGAGAGTGTTGCCGTAGGAACAATGAGTAAGGTAAGGGACAGAAGTCCGGGTGAGACTATTGGAAGACTGGGAGAACATATCGCTCTGATGTATCTCACACAACGGGGTCCTGTACAATTTAGTCATATAGGTGATTTCGAACAGGAAGGTAAACCGATAGAGGTAAAGACTACATTTGAACAAACCGGAGCGCATCCCGGTCATTTCCGCCTTAGCAAACATACACATACTCAACTGTGTGAACTTAACGGCCAGTATCTGTTCATACTACTACGAGACGACTGTTGGACCTCGGTTAGGTTATTTGATGCTCGAGAGATAGAAAACTGGGTTGGAGACACACCCGTCACATGGACACACTTCTTTCCGTGGGAACAACCAAACAAAAAATTTGACCACAAACGATGTTGTGCTACAAAATTCATTGAATGGTGTCCACTGCTTTCATCCCGAACCATGAAAATCATTTTAGCGAGAAAAGCGTACTACCGTTCGAGAAGATACTTTTGGCATTAGGAGGTGATGAAATGAACCAAATAGAAGAAACACTGCTGCGGCGTATCATGGCACCGCAAGACAGGGCACCCATCGATGTCTATAAGCGAGCATCGTTTGGTCGTGAAGAGTGGTTACAGGCTTTACTTCAGAAGCAATGGATGCCTGCTTGGCCAGTACTCCGGAACGCAGGCACTAAGCACCAGTGCCTATTCCCATGCTATGTGTTACCAATCGAAGATGACTTGGACTACATCATGGAGACGTTGAAGAGGTGTGCTGTGGTGTTCAGGAGCGGTGGTAGTGTAGGTATGAACTTCTCGGTGCTGAGGCCCAAGGGCTCTGCTTTGAGCACAGGTGGCGAGGCCGCAGGACCCGTTGCGTTCATGCATATGTTTGATGCGGTCGCACAGGTCATTTCACAGAGTGGTGTGCGGAGGGGTGGGTATATGATAGTCATGGACCAGGACCATGAGGACATCGAGGAGTTTATCTCGTGTAAGGACCAGGAAGGAGTACTCTCGAACATGAACATATCGGTGAGGTTGTTAGACCCGGGCAATGAGGAATTTGTAAAACAGTTGGCTGAGCATACATGGAAGTTTGGTGAACCGGGTGTACTGTATGCAGAACACCTTGCACCATACGAGTGCGTAAACCTCTGTGGTGAAGTGCCGCTACCGCCTTGGGGTGTGTGCAATCTCGGCAGTGTGAACCTAGCACAGTTAGTCACCGACGGCGAACTCGATTGGGAGCGTCTCGAACAGGTTACCCTACAACTCGGTGAGTACTTGGACTACCTCATCGACGTAAATGAGTATCCGTTTGAGGAGATGGAAGAGAACGAAAAGAAGACACGACGCATTGGTGTCGGGGTCATGGGCTGGCACGAATGCCTATGTGAACTTGGACTTAGTTACCTTGAGCCTGTAGCCCTGGATGTAGCAAGCCAAGTCGCCCAGACTATGATGAAGGTGTTGGTGGATGCATTTCCAAATGCAGCCCAACACATGAGTATAGCACCCACCGGTACCATCTCCCTGCTCTGTAACACTACACCCAGCATCGAACCTATCCATGCCCCCAGCTACACTGTATACTCGCCCCAGGGCAACATTGAGGTGGCGTACCCCATCACCGACGTCACTGCAGACCAGGTCCCTTGGCGCACCCACATCGACATGCAAGCGGTGTGGCAAGCACACATAGACGGTGCCATCAGCAAGACTGTTTTGTTGCCCCATGACTCCACACCCGACACCGTGGCCCAAGCAATCCGCTACGGCTACCAACAAAAGCTCAAGGGCCTGACCCTCTACCGTATTGGTAGTCGCGAACTCGAAGCCCAATTCACAACGCCCACGGTCCTCACAGGCAAAACACTCCGCACCACCACCGGCACCGGCAAACTGTTCATCACCCTAAACTTCCAGGGCACCCGCCCATACGAAACCTTCATTACCATCGGCCGCGCAGGTTCGCTGACCCAGTCCTTTACCGAGGCCATCGGACGGCTCATCTCCCTGTGCCTCCAACACCACGTTCCCCTCACCGCAATCATCGACCAACTCCGTGGTATCCGTTCACCTGCTCCAACCCACGACAAGACCCTCGGGGCCATTGCCTCTGTGCCTGACGCCATCGCCAAGGCACTGGAGTATTTGAGCGAGGAACATGTAGAGGACAAGGGGGTGGTAGCGGGGGAGTGTCCAGTGTGTCATGCGCCTACGGTGATGATGGAGGGGTGTGAAAGGTGTTTGCAGTGTGGGTGGAGTAGGTGTGAGGGTTAGAGCCCAAGTTAACATTTTTACAAAACTTTAATAAAGAAAGAAAATGAATAGATTAATGTCAATTAGTTCAAAAAGACTAATTGACTAAAATAAAGGAGGTGAAGTGAAATGACAGACCTAAAGGAAATATATAGGCAGTTTGAGAAGGAGAGTTTGGCGAGGCTGAGTTCAGGTAAGTCAGGAAAGAGTGCGAAGATAAGGGAGCTGGTAGTAAAGTTGTTCGAGGACCTCAAGAAGGACAAGATACTGATGGCAGCAGCATACAAGGCAGTGTCAGGGTATTTCGAGGAGAAGGGCGACAAGGTAGACAGGACGATGTTTACGGGTGTTATCAGACGGTCATTCCAAGTGGAGAAGGACGAGGAAACAGGGCGCCTGTGGATACTGCGCCCAGGGGCATAAGCCCCGTTGGAGGTGATGGGCTATGAGTGACGTAGCAGAGAGTTATCTCAAGGCAGTCCAGTTGGAGGAGACGCCGAAGGCGAAGGAGCTGGTGGATGCGTTTGTACAGAGCGGTGATTTGGCAGCGGAGGTAGAGTGGCAGAAGTTAGGCAAGGACATCAGCAGGTTGTATGTGGCGATGAAGCAGTATGCGAAGAAGAGGAAATTACCAGTTGTGGTGAGGAAACAGGGACAGAAGTTGTTGTTGTTGAGGGCAGATGGAGGTGAGAAAAGTGGAGGTAGTTAAGGAGTTAGAGGAGATAGGTGTGAAGGACCCCGAGGCAAAGGTCAAGAGGATGAGGCAGAGTTTGCTGGAAGCGGGGGTCGCAGAGAGTGAGGTGGATAAGTTGGTGCAGAGGAAGGTCAGGGAGTTTGTCAGTGCGAGCAAACGTGGTCTGAAGCCGTGGCGCGGGCTTTGTCTGGGAGTGTCAGCGATGAGGGATATATTGGCTGGGTTGAAAGCAGGCGCAATGGCAATGTATCAGGAGAATCCGGAGGCAGCGATTGCACAGGGTGTGGTGAGAGTTGAGGGTACGAAAGTGATACCGCTGGATACCAGGGAAACGTTTGGCGAGGGACGCACGAACCCAAACTATGGCAAGCCACTAAAGGAGGTGCTGAGGAGGACTGGTGTGTTTGTTGTAGACGGTGAGGTTGTAGTGGTGCAGGGGAAGTACGATGCGGAACAGGGTGTTGAGTATACCTTTTGGGGCCAGGGTAGTGGGCAACAGAGGATAACGGGAGCCAAGAGCTTTGTCCCTGTGTCCCAAAAGTTGGGTGCGGAGGACCTGTGGAAACGGGCATGGGATGCATGTGCTAAGTCACCGCTGGCAGTGGACATGGCGGATTTGGAGGGGGTACAGGACAATAACTTCGTTGCAATTGTCGGGTGGGTGTCCTATGCGACGCCAATGAATGAGGGAATGTTCGCGGTGGTCACGGACTATGAGAGTGGAACAGAGGCGGCGTGTTTCTGTTCTGGGGTGGAGGTAATACCTGAGAAGGCGCGGGTAATAGCAGTGGGAAGAAAGTTTACTACGGTGAGGGAGGGAGAGCGGAGGATTGCGGTAGATACGGCAGCGTTGGTGCATGACCCAGAGAGTGTGATGGATGAGGCGCTCAGTGAACAGCTGGACGCAATATTGTTGGAGGAATAGGGTGTAAGTACACCTTACACCCTCTTATTTCTTCCCTAATACGGGAGAGGACATAAGGTCCATAGGCAGTCAAATGCCATCTCCCGAGGAGGTGTGAGATGTGGGAGAAAGATGTGAGTAAAGCGGATATAAGTGTGTTTAC
>Ga0209410_1000729_pt1 | contig 15455 bp, 14 predicted proteins | sample Mar14436cmmetaG_FD_184135 | JGI IMG/M metagenome (GOLD analysis project Ga0209410, IMG submission 184135) | Marine hydrothermal vent microbial communities from Guaymas Basin, Gulf of California to study Microbial Dark Matter (Phase II) - Marker... ... | reverse complement strand
CCTTTTACTGGGGGGGGAGGTTCGTGGTTTTGGAGCCCAGCATAATCGCCGAGTTCATCGATAAGAAGAACGTGATCGCAGTCGTTGGGGCCAGCCGGAACCCTGAGAAGTATGGACATAAAGTTTACAAGGATCTTAAGGAGGCTGGCTACAAGGTTTACCCTGTGAACCCAAACGCCTCCGAGATTCTTGGCGACAAGTGTTACCCCAACCTCGAGTCTCTCCCTGAGAGGCCTGACGTCGTAACGGTCGTCGTTCCACCTAGAGTAACCGAGAAGATCGTTAAGGCATGTAAAGATCTTGGAATATGGAGGGTTTGGATGCAACCCGGCTCGGAGTCAGAGAAAGCAATAACGTTCTGTAGGGAGAACGGGATCAAAGTTATCCATGGGGTTTGCATAATGATACAACGTAGAGCCGATAAGTTCCAGCCTCCAGCCGAGGATATGAACCGATCGTAATTGAAGCCATAAGTCTGGGTGTGAAGTAGGCCTCAACTGGGAGTTGCCGAAGTCGATTCAGACCTTACCTCTAATGTCTTCTTGAATATGAGTATTCACCCAATCGAACTTTCCCTCCAACAGAACACTACTATCTGTTGATGAGCCAAAAATAAGCTATATGTAAATAGACGGCTTGACGGCTTCAGAGCTTAAGCATAGAAACCTTTTAAAATCTCCTTTTCAATTTTTTGGTGTGAGAGGATGAAGCTTAAACTGAACCTTGTTATGGTAATTTTAGTAATCATTTTAAGTGTACTTTATTTTAGTAATCAGAATTTCTGTCTAATAGAGGATAAAGAATTTAATAATGTTAATTATTGGCTTTTGTATGGTCAAAATCAACATATCAATAATGGTTACTTAATTTTAAGCGTGAATGATACTAATAGGTTATGGAGTTACAGTAAGGCTCAAAGGGGTATTATGCCTCATGGTTGGACAAGAAAAGATACGCTTGGAAAAGAGATAGAGTTTAGGCGAAACATAGAAGCCAACTCAGGTTACATATTTTTAAGGGTTGTAGCTAATCGGTCAAACTTTCAGTTTTATGATGAAAATGAGAGCTGGGTTAATTTTGGTGTTGCCTTATGGTTCAAGCTGGATGATAACTATGATGATCCAGATTCAACTCAATTAGTAGTTGATATAAGGTTTGCGAGCATGAAAGAGAACCAATTTTATGTAAAAGACATACCTTTTAAAGGCTCTCACGTAGATAACGATTATCATTATCTTGTTACTTCTAATCCATATATGGCTAATTCTTCACGATTTTATGATATAACGGTTGATGTAGGTAGCATAGTCAAAAAAGCCTTTAAATACTGGAATATCCAAAAAGCGATTTTAAAAAATGTGGATGTTTACATAGAAGCCAATTATGGATGTGGCAAAGTCTGGGTTGACTATGTGGATTTATACGTTAAGCCCCAACCAAACAGCCCATATGTAATTTTAAATAGCGGGTTTGCGGTTTCATAACTTTCTTCATAATGCTTTTTCTTAACATCCTTTTTGGCAAATTAAAACAACGTGGACAAATGCGAGGCTTACGTGAACGTTAGTGAGCTAAACAATATGCTTATGTATATGTTAGCTGCAATTGTTCCTTTGCTGATCATAGTGGTAATTTACGAAAAGGCTGTTTAAAAAGAGGTATGTGAGGGTTTAGATGCCCACCGTAAAGTCCCTTATTTTCTTGATACTTTTTGTTGTGCCTTTTCTTATGTTTTTCTATCAAAGCAGAGAGGAAATTTTCATTTTAGCACAAGATAACGTGTGTTTTGAGGTGTGGAAAGGCTTTAACAATGATGGTGTAGGCTATTCAGCTTTTGAAAATGGAAAATTTAGGATGTGGATTAATGACACAAGTGGTGGATGGAGCTTATCAAAGATCAGTAGGGGATTGATGCCTCATCATTGGGGTTTAAGATATGCACCAATAAACGAAATCGAAATTAAAAAATCGGTCAATTTCTTTTCATCGGACATAATTTTAGAAATAGACTTAAAACTTATAGATTATCGAAATTACACGGTTTCTAACTCAAGCATGAATGTAGCCATCGTTCTTTTCTTCGACGGATTCATCACAGACTATCAAGAAAAATGTTACCAGACAGAAATACAATTCTTCTCTTATTATGGCGATCGGATTCAGAAAGATCAAGAATGGTATTTTACGTGGCGAAACGATTCAGTAGCACAGTTTAAACTCTCAGATAATCTCCAAAAAGGTGTATTCAAACATTACAAAATTAACCTTTTGCCCTACATCGAAAATATGATGAAATATTACAACTTAAACCACGTGAAGCTTAAACATATCGAAATCTTCACGGAAGCATATAAAGGCTACTCAGAATTTGAAGTGTATTCAGCTAAAATTTATCTTAACAGGAATCTCTTCTCTTCATCATTCATAATCTTCATTATAACCTATTACATCTTCCTATCTGCCTACATAATTCTCAAAAAAGCTAAGATAACTTCTAAACGATGATACTTTATTTTTTGAAAAAGCCAACCATCAAGTTTTACCTTTAACCTTTTTGGGTCGTTACCAATCTACCTGTTGCCGGGATGGTTACGCTCAGATCGCTGTGTTCGTCTTCTCTAAAGGCTTGTTGACGACTGAATGAATATTAAGAGCTTTCTTAATATCTAACTCTTTAGGGGAGACCGTTTCAGCTATGGCTCTAAAAAAGATGAATGACGACCTAAAGAAGAGGCTCTTGGACCTCTGTATGGATGTTGCTGGTTCTAGGGAGATAGTTGCGGCGTGTATGTATGGCCCTAGAGTGCAGGGTTACGGCGACGAGGGGAGCTACATAGAGGTTCTCTTGGTATTGAAGTCTAGCAGACACATCTTTAGGTGTCACTTAAAGCGTGTAACTGCTGATGGTGAAGTCTTCATCCTAGTTGTCGATCAAGGTTTCTTCGAGAAGGATGTTGAGAGTGAATGGCTAGGAGGCCTCGTCGTCGACAATATTTTAACCCCATACGAACCTCTCGTCAATGGGGAGTACCTCCAACGAGAAGAGATAGAGGTGAAGAGGAGGATCATTCTAGAGATCGTGAGCAACCTCGTTCTGGAATATCCGGAAATGTCCTCGGAGATACTTCTAAAGCCCGAATACTTCCTTTACGAAGCTATGCGAAGAAGAGCCTTACTATTCCCTCTTATAACCTATAAATTTCTGAACGTCTTGAGGGACGACTTGAGAGAAAGAAACCTCAAGTTGATGCTGAACGGATTTAGGAAAGCCCTAGAAACCCTTGTGGGCGAGGGTGTCCTAGAGCATTCTGATGGATTCTTCAAGATCAGCAGGGAATACATCAGAACGCTCAAGAGGAGGAAGATTCTCTTCGTAAACATCTTCGGTTCCATAAGGAGGAGGATCATCCGTTACATCTTCACGGCCTTCCCAAAGATTAGGAGGTCACTGATGATGGAGAAGGAGCTCTACATAGGCCTCCTGAGGGAGACTAGAAACCTTTCAGCTCCAACCATCGGAGGCCTCACGAGGCTCTCGGAACCTTTCTTAGCTCTATCTCCACCCGTTCCCTCACTTGAGGAAGACATGATCGACGAGTATCTGGAGAGATACATCTCGGAGGCCCCACTCGAAAAGCTTGAGGACCCGGAGAAGTACATATTCATATCAACCCCTTTAGGGCTTGTCTCTCTGTCTGACAGGATAACGGTTGAGGATTTTTTGAGGAGAGTTATCCCATCCGATGAGCCCTATTCTGCCCTCTTCAGGAAACTCGGTGGAATTTTGAACTCGGTTTATGTCCTCGACATCCGCAGGGGAGGGAGAGAGGAACGAATCGTAGTCAAAGTCTTCAAGGACTGGTATGGGCTGAAGTGGTTTCCGTTAATCCTCTGGGCTTTAGGGACTAAGGGCTTCTCGATGCTTGGAAGGTCGAGGCTGGAGAGGGAGTACGCGATAAACCGTTTCTTATCAGCCAACGGCATTTACGTTCCTAACATACTCTATGTGAGTCCGAAGGAGAGGATGATCTTCGAGGAATTCGTGGAAGGCCCTAACCTAACAGAAGTTGTGAGAAACATCGTTCTCTCTAAGGGTTCAGCGCTGGATCTCATGGACCTCCTAAGGAGGGTTGGAGCTGAACTCGCCAAGGTTCACGGCTTAGGCGTGGCGCTCGGAGATTGCAAACCCGAGAACGTGCTGGTAGCTCCCGGCGGGAGGATCTGCTTCGTCGACCTCGAGCAAGCATCCAAGGGTGGAGACCAAGCTTGGGACATAGCAGAGTTCCTATATTACACGGGACATTACGTCCCGTTATTCTTGGTGGACGTCGTGAAGGAGATGAGTAGGTGTTTCCTTGAGGGATACTTGGAGGGTGGAGGCAAACTAGAGAACATCAGGAGGGCAAGGTCTATACGTTACATGAAGGTCTTCAGCTTCTTTACGCCTCTGAACATCATCTTGGCCATCCGTGAGGTCTGCGGAGAAATACTAAATACTTGGAGCTCCCTCTGATCTGAAGGTGGCTGAACAGTGGCTGGGAGAGGGGGGAGCCGCTTAAGCCTCACATTTTACGGCGGAACCGGCGAGGTTGGAGGGAATAAGATTCTTCTCCAAGACGGAGACACGAGGATCCTACTGGACTTTGGAATGTCCTTCACTCTGAGGCGCCAGTACTACTCGGACCCTTTCCTCTCACCTAAAGGTGAGGTTGGCCTCCTAGAGTTCGGTCTGCTCCCGAGGCTTAAGGGTGTGTACAGGTTTGAGGATTCTGAACCGGGAATCGACGCTGTCCTACTCTCCCACTCTCACATGGACCACTCGGCGTACGTCTCCTTCATAAAGAGGGAGATTCCAGTATACTGCGGTGAGGCTACAGCCACCATACTGAAGGCGCTGGACGAGGTTCGAATAGGCGGCTTCGAGTTCGACATGAAAAACCTAGCCTTCAGAACATTCAGAACCGGGGATAAGCTCCGCATAGGCGGTTTAGAGGTCGAACCGATCCACGTCGATCACTCGGTCCCCGGATCATACGGTTTCGTCATCTACACATCTTCTGGAGCCGTTGTCTATACGGGAGACTTCAGGATGCATGGGTCTAAACCTGAACTGACCGAAGACCTGATAAGGAGGGCTTCAGAGGAGAGGCCGATCGCCGTGATCTCGGAGGGTACGAACGCCGTAGGAGTGGAGGTCTCTTCCGAAGCAGAAGTTAGAGAGAAGATACGCGAAATTGTGAATCGGGCCTCCGGGCTCGTCTTGGCGAACTTCTCATGCGCCGATATAGACCGGTTGAGGTCCTTCTATTCAGCGGCTGAAGAGAGCGGCCGGTACTTGGTCATTACCTTGAAGCAAGCTTATCTTTTAGAGAGGCTGAGCACGGACATTCATTTGGAGGTTCCGAGGCTTGACGACGAGAGGCTCCTAATCTTCCAGAAGTCTAAGAAGCGTTACTTCAGCTGGGAGAAGAAGGCTATGAGCCTCGGCAAGACTATTGATTCCTCCCAAATATCAGAGATGCAGAAGAGGGTTCTCCTCGTATTGACTCTCTACGACATGGAGGAGCTCTTGGGGATCAACCCTAAACCTGGCAGCTGCTACATACTCTCGGCTTCGGAGCCCTTCAACGAGGAGATGGAGCTCGACTTCAACAAGATGGTGAACTGGCTTAAGCATTACGGGTTACCGCAGTACCACGCTCACGTCTCAGGACACGTCACCCCGCTACAACTGAAAGAAGCCTTGAGGAGGATGTGTGCGAAGAGGGTCTTCCTAGTTCACGGAACGCACTTAGACCTCTTGTCAAAGTTTATGAGAGACCTTAAGAGTGAGATCATAATTCCTGAGAAAGGTGTGAAGTATGAACTTTAAGTTCTCGGCTTCGTCAGAGCCTCTTTGAGCTCTTCCAGTTCCTCATCGTTGATCCATCCCTCGGTGGAGAGGTTGGAGAGGCCCTTCAGGATCATTTTACGGGTTCTCCTCATCCTTAAAATGTTAGATTTTAGGCATGCGCTCCTTATTCTCTCCTCAAGGAGAGGTTCCGCCTCAACTATGTCAATGAACTTGTTTATGAGAGTCGAGATCGGCCTAGACCTCTCTCTCAAGATCATCCTTACCCTCTGAGCTCCCAGTGCGCCCTTGAACTTGGCGGACACTCCGTAGCTGCCTACCAGTGATGGAGGGAAGACTGTGTACCTCCTCTTCGAACCCCGCTTGTAGCAAGCTAGGAAAAATGGTACGTAAACTAGAGTGAGCTTTCTCTTGGCCATGGGGACGCTCATCTTGAGAATGTCGGTTGGGCGCGGCCTCCTCGAGTCTATCAAACTGTTTATCTGAGACACAATCTTGAAGGTTAGGTCCTTTAAGGTTTTTATGATCTCCTCATTGGCTTTTATCTCAGAGTCTCTAATGGCTTCTATCCTCCTGACCTCGGCATCAGCCTCACCTATCTCAGCGTCATACTCGGATCTCAGCCTCGAGACTTCGAGGTCTCTCAAAACCTCAGCCTCCTTAATCTCAGCGTCCAGCTCTTTGAGCCTCTTCTTAATCTTGTTTATCTCCATCTTTGAGCTCTCGCGTTCCGTCTCCCAGTATCTCAGTCTTTCTTCGTCTCTCCGCGTTTTGCAAGCGAATATCTCGCTCATGCATCGATCTATGTACGCTTTCAGTTTCTCTTTTCGGGCCTCAAGATCAGACTTCTCTTCTTGAAGTTTCTGTATCTGCTTCTTGACGACCTTACAGGCTTTCAGAACCTTCTCGTTGTATATTCTCTTCAACGCGTCTACCTTCTTCTCAAGCCTCTTTCTTGCGCGTTTGATCTCCTTCTCAGCCCTCCTCTGGATTCTCTCGCTTCCCATCATCAAGGCGTTGATGTGCTTCTGGGTCTTGCTCGTTAAGGCTCTTATAATGTTACGGAGGCTCCTCTCATCGGCCTCCAAGGTCTTTATGAACTCGTGGACACCCTTCACTATCTCTTCGATGCGGTTCACATCGATCCTAGGGATCAGGACGACCCTGTCAGGGATGACGTCTCTAACTCTCCTAGCAGACTTGAGGTAAAGAATGAAGTCTTCTATGAAGCTTGGGTCCGTCACTAAGCCTTCCACCTGCTTCTTACCGCTTCCCAAGAACCCCCTGAAGTAGTTGAGGTTGTGGTTCAGGAATGCCAGGTACGTCTCAAGCCTTTCGGAGCTAACCTCCATCTCCTTCTGGAAGACCCTCGTGTCCGGCAGAATGTCGAACGGAATCTCATGCTTCAATATTCCGAAACCCTCAAAGAGCAGAACTCTGTTCCCTAAAGGGTACATCCAGAATGGGTAGCAGACCTCCGAGATGAAAAGAATCTTCTCCGGAGGCCTCTTTAAGATTAGGCCCCCACCCTTATCCTTCTCAGACTCCGTTATCGAGAAGATCGTTGCTAGGGTAAGTTCCCTTGTCACCTTTCCTTTGCGTTCTGGAGCTGGAGCCGCGAAGGGGAGTAGGAGCCTAACCACTTCCCTAGACAATTAACTACACCATATCACACTGCAAGCTACGAATAAGATATGTCCATTAAGACAGATTTAAGGTTATTTGACTTCCCATTCTTTACGGATGGAACGAGATGCCGACGAGAAGGGGGTTAAGAAGCTGAAGGCTCTGAAGAGTCGTCCAGCCCCTCCTTTCCGCCCTCCCTCCTCTCGATGTACCTGAAAAAGATTTTCTCCCAGTCGATCCTGAGTATGACGAATAAGACCACGACTAGAAGCAGGGTCGTGATGACCGTGGTCCACATTCCCCCGCTCTCGCCCAGATACTTCCTCACGATCTCGATGGACTTCCTTCCACCATACGCCAATATGAAGCACATCAAGAACTTACCAGCAAAGGAAGGTATGAACGCCTTGAGAAACCCGTATCTCATCATGCCGAGGGGTATGAAGAGCAAGTCGTCAGGGAGCGGGGTTAAAGCGAAGAGGAAGATCGTTATTGAACCATAACGGTTAAATACTTTCAACATGTAATCCATCTTCCTCCTCCGCTTCTCGTTTACTACGGCTCTCCCATAATACCCCAGAACATACCCGGAGAATTCACCTAAAGCTGAACCTAAACCTCCAGCCACAGCCAGCAGGGAGGGCTCCAAGAGCTGACCCATCATGAAGATGATAATCGTGTATGGGATAGGGAAGATTATCGAGACCGATCCGATAAAGCTCACCAAGAAGATGCCGAAATACCCATAGTTATAAGCGAGCTCCTCGATCCATCCTTGAAGATCAATCAAGGCAAGAAGGAGAAACCGCCACCATCCGTTCCACAATTCTTGAACCCCAAATATTTTGGAGTCTCCGCCCTTAAAAGTTAATCCTGCACCAACCAGAAGACAAGCAGGAAACCTTAAAATCTCGATTGACAACATAGTATGTTTTCGGGGCTGAGAGCTTTTAAGACCAGACGTTTAGACGAATTCTTCGGTGGAGCGGAAGAGCCCAGTTTGAGTAGAGGGGAGAGTCGACAAGAGAAGAACCAAGATCGAGACGCCGCTTCTATACGCTGTGAACCCGCCGAGGCGTCTTCTCCAAACAATCTACCTCCCTCATACTTCATCTCAGCCACTTATGATGGAAAGAGACGTAGAGCCGTAATAAAGCTCTACGAGCCCAAGTCGAGACGCATCTACACATGGTACGATAATACTGGGCACATGCCCTACTGCTACACAAATGTGCCTCCAGAAGAACTCGAAAAGATTGAACGTTTGGTCAAACATCCTGGGTTCGACCACTTCGAAACCGTGGAACTGTATAATGCTCTCCTAGACCGGAAGGTTAAGGTCACGAAGGTCGTAGCTAGAGACCCCTTAGCCATAGGAGGCCTACCCAGAGGATGCATTAGAGATATAATCCCCGAAGAGTACCCGAAGATCTTTGGAGACAAGAGGGAGGTTAAGGTCTGGGAGGCCGCCATCAAGTATTATCAGTGTTACATCTATGACCGAGGTCTGGCTCCCGGCATGATCTACGAGGTTAAAGATGGAAACCTCATTCTCTTCCGACATGAGGAGTACGAGAAAAACGTGAAGAGGCTCTTGGAGGAGCACTTCAAAGACGAGCCTGAAGACCTTTACAGATACGTTGAGATGTGGGCCCGGCTACTGGAGTATCCGGCTCCAGACTTCAGGAGGGTCGCGGTTGATATTGAGGTTTTCTCACCCTGGGTCGAGGCAACCGGTTTACTAAGGGTTCCAGACCCGCGGGAGGCCGAGTATCCAGTCATCTGCGTCTCCTTCGTGGACTCCGAAGGACTGAAAAGAGTTTTAATCTTGAAGCGCAAAGGTGTCAAGGAGGGCTCCCTAGATCTACCGCGGGACGTTCTAGTCGAGTTTTACAACTCCGAGAAAGACCTGCTCTCAGCCGTCTTCAGAACAATCTCAGAGTACCCCTTCCTCATAACGTTCAACGGAGACGACTTCGATCTAAGGTATCTTTTTCACAGGGCTGAGAGGCTCGGCTTCAACAGGAACGATATCCCAATAGAGCTTGGGAGGAACATCTGCCTCCTGAAACATGGAATCCACATCGACCTCTACAAGTTCTTCGGAAACCGGTCCATCCAAGTCTACGCCTTCAGCCAGAAGTACCGGAACATAACGTTGAACGAAGTTGCCCGAGCCCTGCTTGGAAAGGCCAAATTCGAGATTACAAGGCCGATCTCTGAGTTAACTTACGGTGAACTCGCCAAGTACTGCCTCAAGGACTCCGAGTTAACGTTGGAGTTAACATCATTCAACAACGATCTGGTGATGAAGCTCCTCCTCGCCCTCACGAGGGTAAGCCGTATGCCGATGGAGGATGTGAGTCGGCAAGGCGTCTCGAGATGGATCAGGAGCTTCATGCAGTACGAGCATAGACGGCGGGGCATGCTTATCCCAAACAAGGAGGACATAATAGCTGTTAAGGGAAAGACGGCGACGAAGGCCATAATAAAAGGAAAAAAGTACAAGGGAGCCATAGTCGTAGAACCCAAATCCGGAGTCCACTTCAACGTCGCGGTTATGGACTTCCAAAGCCTCTACCCCTCCATAATCAAAGTTCACAATTTAGGCTACCAATCGATCCTCTGCCCCCATAAAGAATGTAGGAGCAACAAGGTTCCGGATACACCGCACTGGGTATGTACAAAGAAGAGGGCCTTAGAGAGCGCGCTGATAGGGTCGCTGAGAGATCTCAGGGTCAGATGGTACAAGCCTAAAGCTAAGGATAAGAATCTCCCCAAAGAGCTTAGAGACTGGTACGGCGTTATACAGAGCGCGTTGAAGGTGATATTGAACGCCTCTTACGGTGTATTCGGGGCTGAAACCTTTGACCTCTACTGTCCGCCAGTCGCTGAGGCCACAGCCGCGATCGGGAGAAGCGTCATAACCCGGACGATAGAGAAGGCCCGCGAGCTCGGAATCGAAGTTCTCTACGGCGACACTGACAGCATCTTCCTCAAGAACCCGACTAAAGAGCAGATCAAAGCCCTCTCCGAATGGGCTGAGAAGGAGCTCCAGCTAGAGCTGGATGTCGATAAGGTTTACCGTTATACAGTTTTGAGTTCTAGAAAGAAGAATTATCTAGGTGTGCTCTCCGACGGAAGCGTCGACGTGAAAGGCCTAACTGGAAAGAAGAGGCACATCCCACTCCTCATCAAGAAAGCCTTCGAGGAGATGGATAGGAGGCTCAGCCGGGTGAATACCCCAGCTGACTTCGAGGAGGCCCTCAAGGACATCCGAAAGATAGTGCGTGACAGTTACATGCGGCTGAAGAGGAGAGAATGGAAGGACCTGAACGAGCTTGCTTTTGAAGTAGTCTTGGGAAAGGCTCCAAAAGCGTACCGAAAGACCACTCCCCAACACGTCAAGGCTGCAATGATCCTTGAAGAGAGAGGTGAGGAGCTGAAGGCCGGGGACACTATAAGATTCGTGAAGGTTGTCGGGGAGCCCCGCGTCAAACCCGTGAAGATGGCTTCTGATCTTGAGATCGACGTCGACGAGTACATAAAGTATTTGCGCTCAACGTTTGAGCAGGTTCTTGACGCTTTAGGCTTGGAGTTTGATGAGATAATAGGGTTGACTCGGCTTGAACAGTTCATGTAAACTCTCTGAAGAAGCCTCTTAACCCTTCATCTTCTCGAACATCTTCTCGAGGGTCCAACGGATCGCGGATTTGAGTTCCCTCCTCCTCTCAGGCGTAACGTTCTTTAGAACTATCTCGCGGATCAAATCGCCGTCCAGCCTTACCTCGTAGGAAAAGGCCTTATCGGGGAGAAGTTCACCCTTCTCAACGGCTTCCTGATCCTTCTCTCTCATCTTAACTAAAACCCTGTCCAGAAGGAACGATCTGAAGGGCGGAGTGTTAATGTTGAACTCCTTGTCTCGAGAAAGTGTGACTCTCATTGAGTCCTCTTCCTCATAAACCTCTGCGAGGACCTCACCCGTTATCGTCTTCAGCTGGCTTGTAGGAGGTTTCGTCTCCAGCCTTGCAGGCTCCGGAAGCTCAGGCCTTTTGAAGCTCTTTTCGAGCAGAATCTCGTTAACGAACTTCAAAACTGCTCGAAGCCCTTCAAGTTCAATCTCTAAGTTTCTGACACGTTCCTCAAGAATGTCCCTGATCTCCGCGAGCCTCTTAACCTCATCCTCTTGGCTCATAGGGTTTCTCCTCATCAAGTAGTGGCAAAACATCCTTATCAAGGCTTCTACAGTTTCTCCAACTGAACAGAAAGCATTTACCGATCAACCCCAAAATAAAGCCGACGGAAATGAAGGAAAAAAGGTGGAAATGAATCCCGAGGTGCGAAGAGGCATAACTATAAAATATAAGGAGTAAAAAGGTTCTATGGAGACTAGTCAAGGTAGGGTAGTGGCTCTCTATGAGCTTCCGACGCGTTCCAACGGGCATACCTGAATTCGACGAACTTATCGAGGGAGGTTTCCCAGAGAATAGTATGATACTTGTAGTGGGTTTCCCCGGTGCTGGGAAGACGACGTTCTCTGGGCAGTTCCTCTATACTGGAGCTGAGAAGTTTGGTGCGAGGGGCGTTTATGTATCCTTCGCTGAGACTAAGCAGACATTCATAAGAAACATGCTTAGGTTTGGTTGGGACTTCGAGAGGCTTGAGAAGGAGAGGAGGATCGCCATCCTAGACCTTTCAGTTACTAGGGAAGCCGGGTTACAGACGAACCTGAACACAATGATGGAAACCTTGACTTCTCTAGGCGCTGAGAGGCTTGTCATAGACTCCTTCACGGCTATAAGTATGGCCTTGAAGGAGGATATAGACGTAAGGGTTATGGTTCATCTCCTCTACAAGTTCTTGAAGAAGGCTAACTGTGTCTCACTTGTAATACTGGATCAGCCCTGGGGGTCAACTTCCATCGGGCAAGGTATAATCGAGTTCTTGGCTGATGGCATAATCCACTTAGAGACATACTTCGACGAGAACCACACTCTTAGGAGGAGGCTCCGCATATTAAAGATGAGGGGGACCAAACACTCTCTCTCCCCACATGAATATGTGATCAACGAGAACGGCTTCGTGATTCTGAAAAAGAAGAGATACACGGCGGAGAGCCTCCAGAGGATGACCATGCCCGCACTCTGGAACATAGCCAAAGAACTAGGGATCTCGAGGAAAGGTAGAAAGCAGGAACTAATAGACAGGATACTCAGAGCTGTTGAAGGCTCAGAGAACACGTACACGCCGACGACCCGAAAGAGGAGGAAAAAAAGGTCTTCTAAAAGTTCAAGGAGCAAGAAGACCGAAAAATCTCTGAAGGGAACGAAAGCCGAATGAAGGATGTTAGAAGTGAATGTTAAATAGGACCTGTGAAAGATATTATTATTTGAGGGTTTGAGATGCCGAAGATTGAGGGTGACGCTAAGGCTGAGCTCCTCTGTACGCGCGTAACGTCGGTTATAAAGGAGGCCGTTCTTAGGGAGTCGAGGATGGAGGGCTTAACGGCTTCAGAGTGGCTACGCAACCTCGTGGTTAAGGAGCTCAAGGAGAGGGGTGCGCTACCGAAGGTCTACACTTTTCCTTCGCTGGAGAGTCAGTAGCTTCATCCTCCACTTTACTGAACGGCTTCTTTAGTAAGGCTTAAGTATGCATTCTTCGGATTGTTATGTCTCAAGTGGTTAGTATGAGGCTCTTCGGAAGGAAGAAGAAATCCGACGTCGAGAAAACTGACTACGAAATCTTTGGTGGAGCAACGGTAACGAGGGTTGAGGGAGGCTACGAGGTTACTTGGAGGAGCCCGAACCTGACCTCTGTACGTTTGGCTTCCATGCCTAAGCTCGACGAGGGACTCTCAGTGAAACGTGAAGGCGACACAATCCATATTCTATCCCCTGAATGCAAACTCACCATAATCTCTAAAAACGGCGAAACCGAGGCTCACATCTCAAAGATGTGAACAAGGAACAGAAACAACCACAAACTTTTTCTTTTTCAAATCAACTATCAAGGAATGTGTGAAGGGAAATTGTCGGAAGATGTTAGGATAGTTGAGAGGAGGGAGATTCCCGCCAACGCGAAGATGATCCATGGCCTCCCCGACGTTGGGCTTGTAGGTGTAATCGCAGTCTCGCAGATAATATCCCAGCTCAAGATGGTCGAGGTTGCCTACGTGGACTCCGACCTTATCCCCCCGATAATAGTTCTCCATGACGGCCTACCCCACTCACCGATAAGAATCTTCGGCCAAGACGACCTTTTAGTCTTGATCTCGGAGATAGCTATTCCAGCCGGGTCCCTCCAGCCTCTCATGAGAGCGATAGTGGACTGGATGGACGAGAAGAGCGTGGAAACAGCGATCTCGCTTGGGGGCATAGCTACTCCGAACAGGCAGAACATAGAGTCCCCAAAGGTTTTCGGGGCAGGCTCGAATGAGCTATCGCTGAAGATACTCCGCGAGAAGGAGATAAACATTATGAAGAGGGGGTTCCTCGTCGGCTCTCAAGCTCTGATCCTGCATTACTGCGCTGAAAAGGATATAACGGCTATCGCTCTCCTAGCCCAATCCTTCTATAACTATCCGGACCCTGAAGCTGCCGCCGCCGTCATATCCGCCCTCAACCAAATAGTTAAAGTACCGGTTAACGTCTCTGAGCTCCTTGAGAAGGGGGAGGAGGTCCGCTTGAGGATGCGAGACATCATGAGGCGGACACAGTCCGAACTTGTAAGGATGAGGAAGTCCCAAGAGTACGATATACCTCATTACTATGTGGCTTGAGAGGAGGGATGGAAACACCATGCGGAGGAGACGTTCAATCTTTGACATAATCCGTGAATACATGGAGGAGTTTGAGCGAGCTACGGAGGAGGTTCTAAGCGCCTTTGAACAGCCGAGCTGGAACTTAGAGACGCATTCCTTGCAACCTCTATTCAACATCTCAGTGACCGCTGATGAGGTGATAGTCACGGCTGACCTACCATACGCGGACCCAAAAACCCTTAAGATCGAGTCTGTAGACGAGAACCTGATCGAGATCACTGCCAAGATGAGGGTTAAGGTGAGGTTTGAGGATTTCGGGGTCTCCCATAGGGAGGGCGAATTCTCCTCTTTCCACTCTAGGATTCCGCTTCCTGTTCCGGTAGACGCAAGCAGAGCTAAGGCTTCCTTTAGACGCGGAATCTTGGAGGTCCGCCTACCCCGAAGAAGAGGCTATAGAATCAGGGTAGAATAGGCTGGTTAAAGGTTACGCGACGAGTTAATTCTTGTACGTCTTCAAGACGCAAGTCTTCTCTAAACGGTTGGAGTACCCCTTACGCCTAACGGTTTAGAAGACCTAAAGTCTCGTCGATAGTAGCCGCTACCTTATCCAGGTTTTCAAAAACTCGGTTTATGTCGCGTTGGACCTCCCTAATCGTGCTTCGTAGACTCCTTCCACGGAGCTTATACTGGTTCTCGTGGTAGATGACGAGGCCTCTCTTAATCATGAGGTTGAGGTGGTGGACGATCGTCCCCCTAGTTAAACCTATCTTCTTAGCGAGCTCGTTGCTTGTGAAGCCCTTGTTGTCTTTGGCGGCTTCGAGCAGTAACTTGAAGATTCTGGCGGCGGTCTTCCTCTTGTCTCGAGGCTCTAGGAAACCGAAGCTCCTACATATCCACTCAATATCCTGTTGGTAATCTACTGTTGGAGGCATCCTCACGTCTAAGATCCTGTATTCGGCTAAGGCCTCTTCCCTCAGCGCGGACAAGCTTAAACCACCGTCTCTTTGTTTATAATTTATTCTCTTAGTAAAACTTATATATTTTTTGTTTACCAAAAATAAACTGAACCAAGTTGTAGAGGGTGAGTCGACATGGCGTATTTGGCTCAGACTCAGACCGGTCAGCCTGTTCTCATATTGAAGGAGGGGACTTCTCGTAGCCGTGGTAGGGAGGCTCAGCGTAACAACATTATGGCTGCCAGGGTGGTTGCTGAGGCTA
>Ga0209410_1000728_pt1 | contig 15457 bp, 15 predicted proteins | sample Mar14436cmmetaG_FD_184135 | JGI IMG/M metagenome (GOLD analysis project Ga0209410, IMG submission 184135) | Marine hydrothermal vent microbial communities from Guaymas Basin, Gulf of California to study Microbial Dark Matter (Phase II) - Marker... ... | reverse complement strand
GGTCGCTTTCGGGCACTACGAGAGGACGCACGATGTCCTGACGATCCCCGAACTTAAGCGGTTCGCGGGGCTTCCGCTTGGAGGTTACAAATACAGGATGCATCAGATATCATCGGCTGTTGCGAGGGTGCAACTGAAATACTACAAGGAGAGGATGGAGGAGATACAGAGGGCGATGAACTACTTCTGGGACCTGCTCGAGGGCGTTCCTGGCATAAGGGCGCACCGTCCGCCTAAGGACTCGGGAAGCACGATGGGAGGATGGTATGCGCCGCACGGGCTTTATGTCCCCGAGGAGCTCGGTGGGCTGAGCGTCGAGAAGTTCTGCGAGGCCGTAAGGGCGGAAGGTGTGGAGAACTGCCACCCGGGAGCGAACTCTCCCCTCCACCTCCACCCCATGCTGAACGAGGCGGATGTATACGGCCACGGCAGACCCACACGGATAGCGAACGCATCGAGGGACGTCAGACAACCGAAGGGGAGCTTGCCGGTGACGGAGTCCTTGCCCTCCCGCATCTTCAGCATTCCGTGGTTCAAGAGGTTCTATCCCAAGGTCATAGAGGAGCACGCCCTTGCGTTCCGCAAGGTCGCCGAGAACGCCGATGAGCTCCTCGAGGACGATTGAGCGGTCACAGGCGACGAAGATTTGAGGCATCATAACACCCCCAAAACGGAGGTGGAAAGGGCAGGAGCTGCTTGCCGACCGTTCCTCCGTCGTGACGAGGGCTCTTTGGCCCAACCAACTTATGGTTGTGGCAGGCAGGGGATGGACTCCTTTGACGGCTTTAAAGGTCCGAGGGACGATGCTATCGGTCCGGATGTTCCCTTGAGCCCGCAGGAGAGGAAGGCTCTCGAAAGGAGGGTGGTCGTCAAGGGGTTCACCACAGAGGCGGTGCAGGAGGCTTGCGATAGGGCAAAAAAGGATGGAATACCGGTCGTCTACCTTCCCGAAGGGCGTTATGTGTTCAACGGCGTCAAGATACCAGGCGGGCTAACTTTGCTGGGTGCAGGCTCCAAAACTCTCATTTCAACGGTGAAGGACGGGATGATCTTCAAAGTGCTCGGCGACAAGGTCAGGATTACACGCATGAAGATGTATGGCGGCAACCCAACGCCTGCGCACATAAGCGAAAGCTGTTGCCTGCAAGCGTATGAGGTTAAGAACATCAGGGTTGACCATTGCGAGGTGAGCGCCTTTGCGAGGGCGATATGGTTCGGAAGAGGTGCTGTCGCACAGGTTGATCATTGCATCATCCATCATAATTGCTGGTCTGGGCTGGGTTATGGTGTGATCTCAGTCGGCGATGGCACACGGGTGCTGGTGTGTGATAATATCTTCCATTCCAACCGCCACACCGTCACATCAAACTACGGCAGTCCACATTATACCTTCAGGCATAACCATATCCTTGACGATAAGGACTGCGCAAGGAGGGACAACCTCAGCCAGTGCGACGTTCACTCTGAAGCGACCGAAGGCACGTTCGTGGTGGAATACAACATGTTTGAAAATCTCAAAGGAGCTATCGGGGCATGGGCTGGCGCCTTCATCGTCCGGGGCAACCTGTTCAGGAATGTCGGTTACGCCATCTGGATCACTTCCAGAAGGCCGCATGAGATTCAGGACAACAACATCTTTGAGAACGTGAAGCATAGATACCGAGGCGTCGTCACCGGCGTGTGCAAAGGTGAGCGCCCCATCACCATCCCATACATGATGGAGATGGACGAAACGGGCGTGATCAAGGTTTTTGAGAAGGACACAACCGCCTATTACACAGGCTCTGGAAAGGCACCGTTGGGGCAAATACTGTGAAAACGTTGGAGGGGAGGGAACATGAAGATGACCTTCCCCGATTGGCGACCCGAAAGGTGGGCGGATTTCCCGCAAAACCCGCTGATAGAACCGCCGAACGGGTATGTGATAGGCGACCCCCAGGTCATCGTCCCCGGGGAGCACGACCGCTTCTGGCACATGTTCGCTTACGGAAGGGGTGCGATCTACCGCTTCCGCTCCGAAGACGGTGTGGGATGGGAACTTGAGCGAACCATCACATCGTTCGCAAGGTGGGCGGGGCTGGTCTACCTTTACAGGGAGGGCGGTGGATGGTATATCTTCTATACCAGGGCGGACGAAAACGGCTGCACGGTCATCTGCGCCAGGGAGAGCGACGACCTCGAAAACTGGGACGATGAGAGGGTAGTTCTGAGGCCGGAGCTGCCGTGGGAGAGGGAGGGAAGGCTGGTCCAGGTCAGAAACCCATGCCTGGTCAAGGTGGGAGACACCTACAGGCTTTATTACTCTGCCGGGACTGTTTGGCTTGACGACTGCGGCTATGAGGAGCCGAAGTATGTGAGCTTCGCCGAGGCGGATGAGATCTACGGACCTTACAGGAAACACGGCGAGCCGATAATCGAGCCCGACCCGAAGGTGCCGTACAGGAACTTCGGGGCGGGAGCGTTGAAGGCCTTTCGCCGGGAAGGGGGGTTCATCGGGCTCAACAACGGGATCTATAGGGACGAGGATGGCAGAAGCCGTTCGGCGATATGTCTGATGGCATCGGACGATGGGATCAAGTGGGCGGATGCGCCCTTCAACCCGATCATCCCTCCGACCATCGGCTGGAAGAGGGCGCTTGTGTATCAGCTCGATCTTGTAAATTATCAGGGGAGGACCATCATCTACTACAACGCCAGGGATGGCTGGCGTGAGGGGAAGGAAAGGATAGGGGCATCGGAGCTTATCCGCAATTGAGGAGGTGGCGATGGGCATTAAAGCAGGGGTAAGTGTGGTAAACATCACCCCTCCCATAGGTTTCCCGATGGCGGGATACGGCGGGAGGGAGAAGGGATGTGAGACGGTCGACGACGAGCTTTTCGCAAAAGCCCTCGTCCTGGACGACGGGGAGACGAAGCTCGCCCTCGTCACAACGGACCTCGTGGGAATCCCTCCGGATTTCGCCGGGGAGGTAAAGTCGATCGTGCTGCGGAAGACCGACATCCCGAAGGAGAACGTGATAATCTGCGCATCCCACACCCATTTCGGACCTGCCCTGAGGAGGCTCAACTACCTTCCAGAGGAGGCGCAGGAGGAGTTCCACGAGAGCTACGTCCAGAACGCAGCGAGGCTCATCGCAGGGGCTATCAGGGTCGCCGACGGCTCTTTGAGGGAGGCCAAGATCGGCTGGGGCGTGGGGAAGGCGCCCGAGCTCGTCTTCAACAGGAGGACGAAGCGCCCCGACGGGAAGGTCGTGATGTCGTGGAGACCTCCGAAGCCCGAAGAAGCAAAGGAGCTGACCTTCGGCCCCACCGACCCCGATGTCGGGGTCATCAGGATTGACGATGCCGACGGTGGGCCTGTGGCGACCGTCGTCAACTTCGCATGCCACCCCGTCTGCGGGGTCGACAGGCTATACGCCATCTCCGCCGACTACCCTGGATATGCCATGAGTGTAGTTGAGAAGGTGAGGGGGGGGACGTGCATGTTCTCGCTCGGATGCGCCGGGAACATCGTCCCGATGGAGCGTGAGGGGGATGCCAGAAGATGGATAGGGACGGCGCTCGGAGCCGAGGTTCTGAAGGTCCTGGAGGGGGTGGAGACCGATCCGGACGTCAGGCTGAAGGTGGTCGGAAGGTCTTTGGATCTGCCTCTCAAGCCCCTTCCCTCCCCGGACGACGTCCGAAGGGAGGTAGAGGAGACCGAAAGGATGATAGCCGAGGCGGAGCGCAAGGGAGCCCCCTACCCCGAGATAAGCGCCCTTAAAGGTAAGCTGCGGAAGGCGAAGCTTATCCTCCTGCTGGCCGAGGAGGCCAAGGGGAAGAGGAAGGTCGGGACCGAGATAAGCGTCCTGCGGATCGGGACGCTCAAGCTCGTATGTCTGCCAGGGGAGGTGTTTGTGGAGATAGGGCTTTCGATCAAGGAGAGGCAGAAGGATGCGTTCGTTCTCAGCCTCTGCAACGACTCCCTCAACTACGTCCCCATATCTTCGGCATACGAAGAGGGGGGCTACGAACCCGAGACGACCACCTTGGAGAGGGGTGCTGGCGAGATGCTCCTACAGGAGACACTGAAGTTGCTCGAGGAGGTGTGAGATGAGAAAGAAGGTCTTTCTGGACGAGATGACTTGGCGCGAGGCGAAGGATGCCATCGAGCGGGGCGCTCCCGTCTTCTTACCGACGGGACCTGTCGAGGGGCACGGACCGCACGTGCCACTTGGCTGCGATTATTACATCGCAACAGCTTTTTCGGTCGTGATGGCTCAGAAATGCGGAGGGGTGGTTCTGCCGCCTCTGACGTACAACTTCAGCGGCGCTACGAGCACGTTCAGAGGAGCGGTGTCGGTCCCGATCGACGTCCAGGTCCAGATGCTCAAGGCGATAATAAGGGCGCTCTGGAGGCAGGGGTTCAAGTATATCTTCGTGGTGAGCGTCCACGGCCCCAACGGGATACCGATAGGGAACGCCGTGAGGTCGCTTTTCGAGGACGAAAATATCCCAGCAGTTTATCTGAACCCGTGGGGGTTCGTGGAAGAGGAGCGTTTGAAGCGTGATGTCCCGAACTACGACGACAACTACAAGGAGGCGATGCTTGCGTACGCCGCCGCCAAAATCCTGGGCAAGGAAAGCGCCATACCTGACCTGGGCGAGCTGAAGGACGAGGAACCTCCCGAAGGGTGCGAACTTGCGGAACCCCTGAGGAAGGTCCAGAGGTACGGGATGGTGGGATACCATTACACGCACGAATTCCAGCACATATCCCCAAGGGCGGGGATAGACGTGGAACTCGGCCTTAAGGTGTACGAGGAGACCGCCGAGAGGATGCTCCCCGTCGTGGATGCGCTCCGTGAATATGTAAGGTGGATCGAGGAGCATCCGAGGGAATACATAGGAGGGGGAAGATGGAGATGGTGATAGACTGTCACGCCCACCTCCATCACCACAGCAGCAGGACATGGCAGGAGGACGACAGGAAGCTGATAGAAGCTGCCGACAAGCTCGGCATAGATAAGCTTTGCTGTTCCATACTTCCTCCCAGGTTCCCCTCGACCCCCGAAGGCTTCCAGGAGTGCAACAGGTGGGTAGCCGAAGCCATGGAGAGGTTCCCCGGAAGGGTGTTGGGCTATTGCTACGTCAACCCCGGATACATAAGGGAGGCGCTCGATGAGATAAGGAGGTGCGTTGAGGAATGGGGGTTCGTCGGGATAAAGCTCTACAACGAGTATCGTTGCGATGAGCCCGTTGTCTTCCCGATAGTCGAGCTTGCGACGGAGCTGAAGGTCCCGATATTACAGCATGCGGGTCACCCCCATTACTTCGTGGAAGACCAACCGAGGCTCTCAGATGCGGGGCATATCGCCCAGTTGGCACGACGCTATCCCGAGGCCATCTTGATCTGCGCACATGTGTGCGGCGGGGGGGACTGGGAGTGGACGATAAAGGCGCTGAGGAACGTCCCGAACGTTTACCTCGACACGAGCGGAAGCGTCACTGATGAGGGTGTGATAGAGATGGCGGCACGGATGCTCGGCGTGGAGCGACTCCTCTTCGGCTGCGACATGTCCATGACGGCGGGCATCGGAAAGGTCCGTTCGGCCCGCCTGAGCGAGGATGAGAAAAGGAAGATACTGGGCGAAAACATGGAGAGGATTCTGAGGATGAGAGGGTGAGATCGGGATTGCGATATGATTAGAAAACTGCATCCTGATAAGAGGTGATGGTTATGAGAGACCAAAGCGTCGTAACGCAATTGCGTTCTCTGGAACTGCAGCTTGCCGTTCTGAAGAGCCGTTGGGAGCGAGCCTTGCCTGAGCATGGAAGGTCTTTCGCCGAGCTTTGCGGGATGCTGGCAGGAAAGGTCGGCACTACCGAGGAGGAAATCCACGCTGTCAGATTCCGTTTCAAGTGGGATAAGGGTGAGGAGTGATGGTATACGTTGTGGACACCCATTCGTTCGTCTGGTTTTTGGAAGATAACCCGAGGTTAGGTGCACAGGCGAAGACTATACTCTCCGATCCCAGTGCACGCCTTGTTATTCCAACGATTGTGCTGGCAGAAATCGTCTTCCTATACGCTCGCAAGCGTATCGGTGTAGATGTGCAGAGTGTCCTTTCGCATGTCGCTCGAAGTGTAAACTGTGTCATTTATCCGCTTGACCAGACTGTAGTGGAATTTTTACCGACCGAATTGGATATCCATGACGCCATCATCGTGGCAACTGCTAAAGTATTTCGCGATGTCCTGGGCGAAGAAGTGCGCATCATCACCAAAAACGCTCAGATTGCCGCAAGTGGGCTTATCCCGATAGTGTGGTGAAGGGAGGGACACAGGTAAGGCTCGAAACCATCCGATATTGATTAAAATGATGGATTAGGAGGTGTAGGTATGCTGATAGATGTCAACGCATATCTCGGGCACTTCGCCTTCAGGCGTCTGCGATACAACACCGCAGAGGAACTCCTTAAGCTTATGGACGAGAAGGCAATAGACAAAGCCATCGTCTCAAGCGCAAGCGCAATAACCTACCGGAACGTCCAATCAGGAAACGAGGAGCTTTTCGAGGAGGTGAAAGGGCACGAGGACAGGTTGATCCCGTTTGCCGTCATAAACCCCGCTTATGCCGGATGGGAGGACGACCTGAGGATATGCCGTGAGGAGTTCGGGATGAAGGGCTTGCGGCTCTATCCCAAATGGCACAACTATGAGCTTTCAGACCCCCGCTGCGTGGAACTCATAAACCGAGCGACCGAGATGGGGATGGTAATCTCTATACCGATACGTGTGGAGGATTACCGTCAGCGCAGCTGGCTGGTTGACGTGCCCGATGTGCCGCTGGATGAGATAGCGGAGCTGGTGAGAAGATGCCCGGAGGCGAAGTTCGTTCTCGTAAACGGGATAGGGTTCGTCAACTCGCCGTTGGGGCAAAAGGGGAGCGAGCTTCCCCCGAACTACTTCATAGAGATCTCACGCCTGAGCGCCCTGCTTCGAAACGAGATAGGTCAACTGATAGAGAACATCGGCGCCGAGCGCATCGTCTTCGGTACGGGCATCCCGTTCAAGTATCCCGACCCATCGCTCGTCAAGCTTGAGGTGTTGGAGATAAGCGAAGATGAGAAGGAGATGATCAGGTGGAGGAACGCAGCATCCGTGCTGGCACTGTGAAGATACTCGTGTTAAGCGACGTGGGGGAGGACATCTTCGGCAGGAACCTCGCCGTGCTCTATCCGGGGCGGGTGACGGTGGTGGACTTCACGAGAGAAGTTCCATCGCTTGAGGGCTACGACTTCGTGGTAACGCACCTTGTGAAGGGGTCGAACGTCCACCGCCTTGACTTCCCCTCCCTGAGGGAGTTCGCCCGTCGTGGAGGGCAGGTCATCTGCTCCCTGTTCGAATACGCTCACCATCGTGGACTCGAGTTCCGAAAGACCTACCTTCCAGGCCCACAGCGTCCCGGAATAAGGATAGAGGTCGTAAACGATGTGACCCGTGGATTTTCAGTCGGCGACGTCCTTCCCTGGTACGGCCAGGTCTCACACGGCATAGAGAACTCCCCAAATCAGTTCTGGCAGAGGCAGATCATTGGCTTGACCGACTCCGACGAGTTGACCGTCCTCGCCACGTCCACGGTGAACGGAGGGGCGGTCATCCTTGAGGAGAGGGTCGGGGAGGGGCGGATAGTGGCGATGGACATCCGCTCGCTCTCCGAGCCCTTCTTCGATTCGATCGGCTCCGTCAACAAATATCTGTTCATCGGAAACATCATCGGAGGTTCGGTTCGATACGGCAGGTACTATCCCAGAAAGTTGACCTACGATGAGTTCGTGGACACGGCGAGGCGGCTGAGCCGACGCTGCCCGCACGTCCGTTTCGACGAAGAAGGGGAGGCAAGCGGAGGTTACAGGATGTTCTCGCTTACCGTAGGGGATGAGGGGGAGCCCGCCTTCCTCTTCACCGGATGCATCCACGGCTGGGAGTGGGAGGCGCCCTACGGGCTTTTGAGGCTTGCCGAGGTTCTGGGCGAAAACCCATGCGTTGAAGGTCTGCCGGCCGGGGGGTACTTCGTGAAGATCTTCCCCATAACGAACCCCTACGGCTACGATCACAACGTCCGTCAGAACGCAAACGGCGTCGACCTCAACCGCAACTTCCCCTGCGGATGGGAGGGATACGAGAGTTTCGAGGACGTGCCCACGGCGTGGGACTTCGATCACAAGGGGCCGAACCCCGCCTCAGAACCCGAGACGCAGATCCTGATGAGGGCGTTCGAAGGAAGGAGGTACGTTGCCACGGTCGACTTCCACACCGCCCATTTCGCCTGGGAGGTCGTCCATCCGTGCGATGAGGAGTTAGCGAGGCGGATACACACCGAGGTCAAAAGGCGCCTTAAGGACCGCTTCATCTGCCATCAGCACGGGACGAGGTGGGACGAGTATGTCCAGGTGAACCTGGACAGGGTGATAGAGGAGAAGGATGAAAGGCCGACCCTGGTCTCGTACTCCGCTATGAGGGGCACGGGCGCCCCGATACTCGTGGAGCTTTCCGGCAACCGCTCCGGCACCCACGCCATCGTGAGGGAGACCGAGGTGGTGGTTCAGATATGCCTGGGCGTGATAAAGGGCGCCCTCCTGCGGACCTGACGGATCTATCACAAAATTGGGGAGGTGATGAAGGTGATCGAGCATCTCTTAGAGACCGTCTCGCCTTACCTGTCCGGGGCAAACGCCTTAGACATGATAGCCCACATCCACGACCACGACCGCTGGTCGTCGTTCGATAGGCACCACGAAGCCGCCGAATATTGCGTCTCAAAGCTCCTGGAATACGGGCTTGAGGCTGAGGTCCTCACCGTCCCGGCCGACGGTGAGAGCACGTACGGCGACTGGATAGTCCCCGTGGCGTGGGACGCAAAGTCCGCAAAGCTCACCCTTCTCCCTTCGGAAGGAAGGGGCGAGGTTGTGCTTTGCGAATACAGGGACGATCCGTGCTCCCTGATAGTCTACAGCAAGCCCACCCCGCCGGAGGGGGTCAAGGCCGAGGTCGTGCTCGTCGAAGGCGGCAGGAGGGCCGAGGACTACGAGGGCATAGATGTGTCCGGCAAGATAGTATTCACGTCGGACTCGGCGAGATACTCGAGGAAGGAGGCGATGAAGAGGGGCGCCTTGGGGCTCATATCCGACTACCTGCCCACGTACGAAGGATGCAGACCTCCTATGGAGCTTCCAGATGTCAGGCTGTGGGAGAGGTTCAGCACGGAGAAGGGCGGATGGGGGATGAAGAAGGGGGACGAACCTTGCTGGGGGTTCGTGCTCACCCAAAGGCAGGGGCAGTGGCTGAGGGAGATCATCAAAAAGGAAAAGAAGGTCGTGCTACATGCACATGTGGACGCACGCTTCTACGACGGGACGATCCCTGTGGTCACGGGCTTCATACCAGGAAGGACCGACGAGGAGGTGCTCATAAACGGACATCTGTGCGAGGTGGGGGCGATGGACGACGCCAGCGGATGCGGGCTTGCCATGGAGGTGCTCAGATGCCTGAACCAGTTGATCGGGGAAGGCAAGCTTGAGCGTCCCAGGCGTGGAATAAGGATGGTCTTCACTTACGAGTGCATGGGGACGATGGCGGCCGTGGTCGAGCATCCCGGGATGTTCAAAAGGACCGTCGCCGGGATAACCCTCGACTCGGTCGGAGGGCGTGAGTCGATCTGCCGAGCGGCCTTGGAACTTTCACACAACCCGCACGCCCAAAGCTCCTTCACCGATACCCTCCTCTGGCTCATCCTCAAGGAGCAGTTGCGCAGGGGGAAGCTGCTTGTGAACGTGCGCGAGAGGGATTACGTGAGGGCCGACAACATTATCTCCGACCCGATGATAGGGATACCCTGCCCGCTTCTCATAGAGTATCCCTACACCTTCTACCACACCTGCGCCGATACTCCCGATAAGCTCGACCCCGAAAAGCTGAAGTGGATCGGAGAGGCGGTGGCGGCATACGTCTATTTCGTCGCAAACGCCGGAGCGAAGGAGGCCTCGTGGCTTGCAAGGGAAGTTCTATTTGATGCGCACCGTGCGATGATGGACGATGCGAGGAGGGCGGTGAACGAGGGGAAGGACCTAAGATGGCTCTGGAGGAGGCTGGAATACGCTCGGCTCAGGTATGGGACGGCTCTGGATTCGGTCTTGAGGTTGGTGCGCACAGGTAAGAGGAAGGTTCAGAAGGAGTTGAAGGCGCTCAAGGGAATGCTCGATGACGGCGTGAAGGAGGCGTTCCGCAAGGGCGCAGGCATGCTCGGCGTGCCCGCAAGGAAGCCGCTCCGCAGAAGGGACTCATACAAGGAGAGGGCATCTCGGTTCGTCCCAGTACGTAAGGTCGTAGGGGAGTTCCTGGGGACGAGGATACCCGACGAGGAGAGGGACGGATGGAACAAGATGTGCGAGCGGGACAACATAAAGGGTGGGGTTGCTACAAGGGCGCTCTACTGGGCCGATGGGAGGAGGAATGTGGCCGAGATAGAGGAACTGGTGGAATGCGAAATGGAAGTAGAAGGCGTTCGCCTGCTCGAGTTCTTCCAGAGGTTGGAGGGGATGGATTACGTTCGCCTTCGCAAGGAGGGTGAGGGATGAAGACCATCGGGCTCATCGGAGGTGTGAGCTGGACTTCGACCGTCGAATATTACCGGCTCCTCAACGAGCTGACCTCTCAAAGGACGGGCGGCTCGCATTGTGCCAGGGTCGTCCTCTACAGCCTGGACTTCGGCGAGGTGGAGAGGATACACCATGAGGAAAGATGGGAGGAAGCGACGAAGCTGCTTGTGGAAGCCGCTGAGGCCCTGAAGGCTGCTGGGGCCGATTTCATCCTGATCTGTTCGAACACTATGCACATCGGCGCAGATGCCGTTCAAAAGGGAACAGGCCTCCCACTTTTGCACATAGCGGATGTCACGGGCGATGCGATAAAGGGAAGAGGCCTTAAGAGGGTCGGGCTTCTTGGCACGAAGTTCGTGATGGAGAGGGACTTCTACAGGAAAAGGCTCGAGGAGAAGTTCGGGCTTGAGGTACTCCTGCCGGACGAAAGGGGTAGGAACGTCGTCCATCGGGTCATCTACGAAGAGCTCTGCAGAGGGGTGATAGCAGAAGGGTCTCGCACCGCCTACTTAGAGATCGTCGAAGGGCTTACCCAAAGGGGCGCTGAAGGGATAATACTCGGCTGCACTGAGATAACCCTCCTCCTGAAGCCCGAGGACATCTCCGTCCCCGTCTTCGACACCACCCGTCTCCACGCCGAAGCTGCCGTGCGGATGGCTTTGGAGGAAGATGGTTGTTGACTTTCACATGCATCCCTTGGTCAGGGATGCCGAATACATCCCGAATTTGGCCACCGTCGTGGAGCGGTTCTTCCGCCCGAATGTCCGTAATCAAATGGAACGGGACATACGGGGACGGACGCTGGAAGATGTCATCGGGGAGATGGACGAAGCGGGGATCGAGAAGGGCGTCGTAGTGGCGATGGACTTGACCTCAGCTTTGGGGATAGTCATGGTCACGAACGACTCCGTCGCTCGGATGGTAGGCGAGCATCCCGACAGGTTCATAGGCTTTGCCAGCGTTGATCCCAACCTCGGCGATGCTGCCGTTCGGGAGCTTGAAAGAGCTGTCCGCGAATTGGGGTTGAGGGGGCTGAAGCTTGCGCCGCCCGTGCAGAGGTTTGCGCCGAACGATGATAGGTTCAACCCCCTCTGGGAGGAGGCGCTCGAATTGGGCGTGCCGGTCTGGCTGCACACCGGGCATCAGCTGTCGACCCAAGGGTCGATAGCAAAGTTCGGTCATCCCATGCTCGTAGACGAGCTTGCGCTTCGTTACCCCGATCTGGTCATCATCATGGGGCATTGCGCCTGTCCTTGGTTCTGGGATGCGTGGTCGGTCTGTTGTAGGCATGAGAACGTTTACATGGACTTGTCGGTCTACACCGACCTGTATCACCACTTCCCATGGGACGCCTTCGCATCCTACGGACAGGAACATAAACTTCTCTTTGCGACGGATTATCCGTTTTCGGATTTCGAATCGTCCCTGAAGGCGATATCGGACTTGAACATCTCCGAGGATTTCAAGAGGAAGATACTCGGGGAAAATGCCTTGAAGGTTCTGGGAATCTCGAGGGGGTGAGGGATGATGCGCCTTTCGCTTTCGGGCAGGCTCATCGAGGTTCGATATCGCTATTGCGAGACGAGCGTGCCCGAATTCTTGAGGTTCGCACGGATGTGCGGCTACGATGCCGTGGAGTTGCGTGCGACGCAGATCACGGCCGACACGACCCTCGAAGAGGTGGAGGGGTTCCGAAGGGTGGCGGACGAACTGGGGATAGGGGTCTCATGCTGCATGCCGCCCGGGATAAGTGCGGACGAGGAGGGTTTGAAGGGTCTGGAGAAGTTCATCCCGCTCGCCGAGATGCTCCGGTGCGACGTGCTGAAGGTATGGGTTGGTGAGGCGGGATGGCTCAGGGAGGCGTGCGACCTGCTCGAACCCCATCGGATGACCCTAATCGTCCAGACCCACACGGGAGGTCCTTTCGAGACGGTTGACTCCTGCCTCGATGCGATAGCGAGGATAGGGCGTGACAACTTCGGCCTGCAATACGACCCCGCCAACTTCTTCGTCGCAAGGCAGGATTACGGTGAGGAGGCTGTGAAGCGGCTGGGCGGGCACATCCGTCAGCTCTCTGTTCAAAATGTTCGACCTGCCGAGCCGGATGAACCCGATGTGATGGAGGAAGAAGGGTTCTACTACACACGTTGCCTTTTGGGGGACCCTCGTGGGCTGGATTACGGATCGGTTTTCAGGGGGTTGAAGGAGATCGGGTTTGAAGGTTACGTCGTTTTGAACGAACCCAAATCCAAGCTCCTCCCTCGGGAGGAGTTCGCCCGCAGGGCAGCGGAGGAACTTCGGAAGCTTTTGGGGAAGGAGGCGTCGTCATGATAAAATGTGTCGAGTGCAGTGCGAACGCATGCGAGGGGGACATAAACCGAACGCCACAGTTCTGTCCCAGACGCCACGCAAGGGACGGGCTTGACAGGGCTCAGCAGATACGCACGACCGACCAGCAAGTGCTGAAGGTGGCCGAGGTGGCGGAGTCCGTTGCCAAGGACGGCTACCGCAGGTGGCCCCGTGTGATGGAGTTGATGGAGTTCGCCAAAAGGATGGGCTTCCGCAGACTGGGCGTCGCATTCTGCGCTGGTCTGAAGGAGGAGACGAGGGCTCTTTGTCGCATATTGGAGAGCCAAGGCTTCGAGGTCGTCAGCGTCGCATGCACGGTAGAAGGCGGATGCAACCCCGTCGGACAGGCTATGGTGCTCAACCAGGCAGGGACGGAACTTAACATCGTCGTGGGGCTGTGCATGGGACACGACATATTGTTCTCCAAGTTCTCCGAGGCACCTTTGACCACGCTCGTGGTCAAGGACAGGGTCACAGGTCACAACACCGTCGCACCGCTTGTGTGCGGATATTGGCGGAAAGCTTTGATGAAGTCGGACGTCGGAAGCTAAGACGGGAGGTGGCCATGAAAAGTTTGTTGATGCTCTTGGCCGTGCAGTCTTGTATAGTGTTGCTGATCTCGACCTCCGTCCGGTCCGCCGGCAGAACTTTCTACATGTCCCCAAGGGGCGACGACGCCAACCCGGGGACGAAATCGCTCCCCTGGCGGACGATACATTATGCCTGTAGCAGGCTCAGGGCTGGGGATACCCTTGTAATCGAGCCCGGCGATTATGGAGTGGTGAATGGCGTCAGATTCGCGAACGACGGAACGAGGGACGCCCCGATCGTGGTGAAGGCGGCCGAACCCGGAAAGGTCATATTCAGGGAAGGGACATGCGCTTTCGACCTGACGGGAAGTCACCACATCGTCATCGAAGGGATAAGGTTCCTTGGATACACCCGCAACACAGCGGTCGCCATCGGCGATCCCGCATCTTATATAAAGATCCGAAGGTGCATCTTCGAGGGCAACGGAGCCAACGGGATAACGGTGTGGGGGCATTCAGGGAACTTGTCGCTAACCCATCACTTTGAGTTTTACGAGAACCAGTTCATTGACACGAAGGAACTCCCCCGCGACCAGGACTACGGGATCAGCCTTAACTACGGTATGTATGCGTACGTCCATCACAACTACGTCTTCGGAAGGCACCACCAAGCCATCTCTTTCAAGAGGAAGTTCTGGTACGGGATCGCCGAGAAGAACGTGTTCGAAGGCTTCCTATACACCGCCCTCTACCTCGGTCAGAACCTGGACAAGGACGGGGAGGACAACAGGTCTCGTTACATTATCGCCCAGTGGAACGTGTTTCGCCCCGCAAAAGGCTATCGCGCCAAGACGCCCATCTGGTGCGCCAACGTGGAATATGCCGTGATAAGGCACAACTACATGGAGGGGCTGGAGGAAGTTGACGGCGGAGGAGGTGCTGGAATCCACCTTTCGGACAGGGAGGAGGGATACGAACCTGGCAACCCTGCCCATGTTCTGATTTACGGCAACGTGATGCGGCGCATAGGTGGAACCACGAACAACCCTGGCGTAAGGGCATTGGCGAAGTGCACGGATGTGCGCATCTTCCACAACACCTTCGCATATTGCAAGCGGGGCATCGGCTCCGAGTCGCCCGAAAGGCTGGTCTTCCTCAACAACATCTTCTACAAATCCGAACGCATGGTCTTCGAGCCGAAGGTGCAGAACTTCGTCTTCAGCCACAACTGCATCTACCCAGACTGGGAGGGGAAGGGTGCTAGTGACATCTCAGAGGACCCTCTTTTCGTGGGGCCGTTCGAGCCCCTCGTCCTGAAGGGGTTGAATCCCCACTTCGAACCCGACCCCAGGGCGGATGCGTGCAAGCTCAGGGAAGGGTCTCCTTGTATAGATGCCGGAGGGTTCCTGACCACGACGGTCGGGGCGGGCGAAGGCGAGGTCGTAAAGGTCGAGGATGCAAGCTGGTTCACGGACGGATTCGTCGGGGAGGTCCCAGATGTGGAATGGTTCTCCGGTGGGTTCGACGAACCTCAGGGGAGCTTGATAAGGATAGGAGACAGCGGTCCGCTCAGGGTCGTGGAGGTCGACTACGAGGACGACCTCATAAAGGTGGACAGGCCCATCAAGTGGAAGGATGGGGAGGGGGTCGGACTTTACTACTGGGGCGAGAGGCCGGACATAGGAGCGTACGAACATAGCGAGGAAGGCTCTTTCCTTTCGGGGACTTTCAAGAAAGGAGATTAAGATGATGAGGCTCGCTTTATGCGTCTTGGCCTTTCCCATGGCATCTTGGGCCATCACGATCTCTGAGGAGGAAAGGGAGGGCCAGCCGGTGGTCGTAATGGAGAACGACCTCTACAGGGCTGTCTTAGCTTACAGGCAGGCCAGGCTTCCCCTTTCCTATTTCTTCAAGCTCTCGGGCCACGAGGAGTTCGTG
>Ga0209410_1000726_pt1 | contig 15478 bp, 14 predicted proteins | sample Mar14436cmmetaG_FD_184135 | JGI IMG/M metagenome (GOLD analysis project Ga0209410, IMG submission 184135) | Marine hydrothermal vent microbial communities from Guaymas Basin, Gulf of California to study Microbial Dark Matter (Phase II) - Marker... ... | reverse complement strand
ATTTAACCCTTCTCCTTTCGGGTTGGTCTAGACGCGGCTTACAGCCGAGAAAACCGTAAAGCCTGAGAATCTTAAATGACTTAAGAGGGGTCGACGAAATATTAGGGAGGCATCTTTGGGTCGCAGAGTCGTGGTGGGCTTAAGGCTTGAACTCTTCGGAGAGCTCGGTTAAGGTTTTCTCTGAGCCTCCCCTAGATCTGGCGGCCGAGATCGTCAGGGAGGGCATAGCGAACCGTAAAGTCGTCTTAATAGTCGGTAATTGTAGCGTAGATTACAGTGGAAGGGCGAGCTCTAGACTGGAGCCGGGAGACCGCCTAATCATAATCAAGGAGGACGGCTCCGTCCTAGTCCATAGACCCAAAGGTTACGAGCCTGTAAACTGGCAGCCTCCACCCTGCCTCTTCGAGACCCATCTGGAGGGCGGTTTCCTCGTTGTTAGGGCTATTAGGAGGAGGCCCCGCGAGTCTTTGAGGATAGAGTTCAGCAAGCTCTACATGCTCTCCGTCATGGGCCTAACCGACTCCGGAGAGTTCAGCCTCTACGCTAGCGAGGAGGACATGCGGAGAGCCATACTCATCCAGCCGTCCATAGTTGAGGAGGGCCTCAAACTCATAACTTACGAGAAGAAGGTTGAGCCGGGCTTCATAGACCTCTACGGGGTCGACAAGGACGGGAGGATGGTTGTGATCGAGATAAAGCGGAGGACGGCTGGTAAGGATGCGGCCCTGCAGCTCGCTAGGTACGTTGAGTCCGTTAAGAAGACCGTGAACAGGCGTGTCAGGGGCATACTCGTCGCTCCGAGACTCGCCAAGGGCGTGCAGAGAACCCTAATCTCCCTCGGCCTCGACTTCAAGCCGCTAAACCCAAAGAGGTGTGCAGAGATACTGAAGAAGGTCGAGACGAAGAAGCTCATCGAGTTCCTTTAGCCCCATAAATACATGTAAATATAGGCCCAGAAAACACGTAACAATACACATTTACGTGATCTAAATATTAATAAAAGTTCTCTTCGTTATGTAAACCGTCATGTAAAACGTGTGGTGGTGTCCGGTTGAGTTCATGGAAGTATCCTTTTGAGCTGGTCCTGAGGGAACTCGACCTCGCGAAGAAGAGGAAGAAGGCGCTGGACGACCTCTACAATACTGGGAGAATCTCCCAGTCAACCTACGAGCACATAGAACGAGAGCTTACTGAGGTTATGATCGACCTTGAGGCCCACCTGAAGTCCCTAGCTGAGAAGATGAAGGCCAGAGTAAAGGACCTTGAGGACCAGATGAGGATTCTCGAAGTCTTCTTGGCGAACCTAGAGCTACACTACGCCGCGGGAGAGGTCGACGAAGAGACATACAGCAGGCAGAGCAGGGCGATCACCCTAGGGCTCGAAGCTACAAAACAGGAGATGGAGAACATAAAGGCCTCGTTGAACAAGATATTTCCGGAAGCGAAGGCTGAAGAGAAACCAGCAGAGGCTCCGGCAGAGACTCCGGCTGAGAAGCCAGCCGAAACACCGGCTGAAGCACCCGTGGAGGCTTCGGCTGAGGCTCCCTCTGAAGCTCCAAGTGAAACTCCAGCAGAGGAATCCGCCGAGGCTCCCTCCGTGGCTTCCACAGAGGAGAAGCCTGCCGAGGAGGAGAGGACGGAGCAACCGCCCCCTACAACACCGTCAACTTTCTCTTCAGGGACGACATGGGGTACCCTATGAGGGACTAAATGTTTCTCCCTCTTTTTTGTCTTGAAAAATAGAGAGACGCTATCTTTTGCCTAACCGGGAAAAGCATCTACGAGTAGAACTTAAACCTCCTCCTTGAAAGCAAGGTACCTTTTAAGAAGAATAGTCGGCTCTAAGTTCCGATGTCTATGTTTTCGCTCACCTTCTTAAGCGTAGCTATCGCCGAGAGGGCCGCTATATAACTCGTTTTGGGGTTGTCCGGGAAAGGCCTATTCACGGTCTTAGTCATCAGTTCGCCGAAGGCTCCCTTAACTCTCACCTCATGAGTTATCCCCTTAACGTTTGGGTCGGCTATTATCTTCACCCATGTCCTGTCGGCTCCGACACCCGCCAAGCTCAGGGAGGCGGCGACGTTCACGTTACGCGGAAAGAGTTTAACAGCCTCTCTGGCAGGCCCCTCGTAGAGGACTTTAGGCTCCCTTATCGATGTTAAGTCGACCCCTCTCTCCTTGATGAAGGGGGCTCCTTCAAAACTTACCGGAGGCTTCCTCGTTGTGAGGGTCACGGACTCTATCTCCTCGAGGGCCGCCGACTTTACGTTGTCTAAGCCTACGACGGCTCCTGAAGGTACGTAGACCTTCCTTCCCGTCCTCTTGGCCACGTTAAGAACCTCTTGGTAGAGGTTCTCGTCTAAGAGTGCGCCTGTACTCATTACCATGAAGTCTTTTCCTTCCCGGAGAGCCTTGACAGCGTACTCTCTTACAGCGTCTTGGGAGGCAGCCTCAACTATGAGGTTGATGTCCCTCCGTTTTATGAGGTCGCTGGAGGTCTCAGCTATCACCGGCTTCTTAGAGAGCGACTTAACGAGTCTTTCAGCATGCTCCCTCACGATGTCGTAGACCGCGACAAGTTCTAGTTCCCCAGCTTTCCCTCCGTCGATCGCCTTGGCTATTACCGTTCCGATGGAACCGCATCCGATTAGCCCTACGCCGATCTTCCTCCGTCGACCCAAGATTAATCCCGCTAGGAAACTTGAGACCGAGGAGATGCTTAAATACTTTATGCGTCACGCATCTCCTCATCCTCCAAGATTGTACGTCTGCAACTCCGCCAAGGTGGATATTCACCTAAACCCTTATCTGCGATGCCGCGCTAGGAAAGTAGGAAGATGCTCCATGAAGGTTCTGATCGACCGGGAGAACTGCTTAGGATGCGGGGTCTGTGAGGCCCTCTGCCCCGAAGTCTTCGAGATCGACGAAGAGGGGCTCTCCAGAATCAAGGAGCCCTACCGTGCGGAGAATCTTGGGAAGGGTGAGGTTGGAGAACGCTTGAAGAGCTGCGTCGAGGAAGCTTCCAATTCATGTCCCGTCTCAGCTATAAGGGTTAAAGGTTAAGGGTGCTCCTAGCTCTCAGCCGGATGGACATTAAAAAACAGAAGATTAATATTCCATTTTGTTTAAATCTTCATAACTTACTTGGGGTGGTTCCTATGCTGATCCCGGAGGAGTTCTTCGTCACGGGCGGTAAAGCCGTAAGTTCGGTTTCGAAACTCAACGCTTTCGACCTCGCCTTGAAAGACGCCGGAATAGAGCACTGCAACATCGTTAAGGTTAGCTCTATTCTTCCCCCCAACTGTAGAGAAGTAGACCAGAAGCCTCTGCCGATAGGAGCCATAACGTACGCGGTCTTGGCTAGGATGGACGGCTCCTCCGGATCAACGATCTCAGCCGGCATAGCTTGGGCCCACGAGGAGAACAACAGCTACGGAATCGTGGCTGAAGCCAAAGGACACATGGACGAGAAGACGATGAGGGAAGTTCTAAAATCTAGGATTGAGGAGATGGCTAGGGCTAGAGGAATCAAGATTGGAAAGATAAAGTATAGAATTGAGACTATGAAGGTTCCCCCAGAAAAGTATGGATGCGCAGTCGTGGCTTTGGTGTACCTTTAGCTTGCGCAAACCTTTTTATGCTCTTAATCCTCTAACCTTTTTCCCCGCGCTCGTTAACCCTCGGAAAACTCTGCCCCTACCCTTACCGAGCCTGAGTTCGGGTAGGAGGGTTCTATCGACAAGTATGACCTCATACCACTTGTAGCGGCCGTCCTCCCCAACCCAATAGGAGTTCAGAACCTCGAGGTTGGGGAATTTCCTAGCGGCCTTCTCCTCCGCGATCAGCCTGAGGCTCTTGCTGACCTTATGCTTCTTAACGCCCATCCTCTTCGGCCGGCGGCCCGATCTAGGCCTAGGCTTACTCATGCTTCCCCGCCTAACCCTCGTTAAGACGACCACGTATCCCCTCTTAGCCTTGTACCCTAGACGCCTAGCCCTGTCTATACGAGTAGGCTTCTCGATCCTAAAGACGCTGGGTAGCTTACGCCACTTTATGAGGCGTTGCTTCATCAACTCCTTGACGTAGGACTCCTCAGGCTTTCTCCAGGCTTGAGCCATATACTTGTATGCCACCACTATTCTCCTCCACACTCTCACGCGTTGCTGAGTAATGCCCTTAATCGTAGAGGTGAAATTTATACGTTTAGGCTTCATAAACGGAGAGGTGCACAGATGCACGTTGCCGAGGAGATCGGCTATGGACAGGCGGATGCTCGGCAGTGTTGAGTTGTACCCGAAAGGCGAGGTTGTCGCAGGGAGCGTGGGCACTTGGACGCTCGTATTCAGGGTTGGAAAGGTTGGGATCGACGAGGGAGGCACGATAATCATAACGAGGCGGTCTGTCTGCGACAGTGACATACCCCAACTCGAAGATCCGTCGAAGCCTGGCTACGTAACCGTAAAGACGACGGGGAAAGCCAAGTTGAGGGTCCGCTACGATGGCAGATACTACATAAGGCCTTGGAGGGGCTCCCTAATCATAGACGTGTACGACGGCTTCCTCAAGGAGGGCGACGAGGTCATCGTCACATACGGCGACAGGGTAGGCGGTAGCCCAGGCTTCAGGATGCAGACCTTCCGTGAGAAGGAACATACGTTCAGGGTTCTCGTGGACAATTTCGGCACAGGGAAGTTCTATGAAGTTGACTCCTCGCCTACCTTGAAGATCGTAGGCGGGCCTCCAGAAGTAATCGAGGTTGTTGCACCTTCGCAAACGGTCCCTGGGGAAGACTTCCGCATCCTAGTCAGAGTTCTGGACAGTTGGGGAAACCCCTCGGAACGTTACGTTGGAACCGTACAGTTCGAGTCCACCGACGTCGAGGCTAGGCTTCCCTCCAGCTACACGTTCAAGCCGGAAGACCGAGGCTCAAAATGGTTTGAAGGAGTCTCCCTGACGACTCCTGGAATCCACACAATAAGGGTTAAAGACGACTCAGGCTTGGAGGCCGCGAGTAACCCCATAATGTGCTCTTCCGAGGAGCCTCCTTTCAGGTTGTTTTGGGGGGACATGCACGGGCAGACCGGCATGACCGTTGGAACAGGAACCCTTGAGGAATACTTCACCTTCGCCAGAGACGTGGCAGCCCTAGACTTCTGTAGCTGGCAGGGAAACGACTTCCAAGTAACCCGGGAAGGATGGGAAGAGGTGAAACGTGCGGTCAGGCGATTCCACCAGCCTAGACGTTTCGTAACCTTCCTAGGCTACGAGTGGTCTGGGCTTACTCCTGAAGGGGGAGACCACAACATATACTTCATCCGTGATGACGAGCAGATTTATCGGAGCAGCCACTGGCTGATAGAGGACAAGTCCGACGAGGATACGGACCGTTACCCGATCACGGAGCTCTGGAGAACATTTAGGGGACATGGAGGAGTGATGGCGATCCCCCATGTTGGTGGGAGATACGCCAACCTAGACTTCTACGATCCAGAGTTTATTCCCCTAATTGAGGTTCACTCTTGCCACGGAACCTTCGAGTGGTTCTTGGAGGACGCCCTAAAGAGAGGCTTGAAGGTGGGCTTCGTAGCCGGGAGCGACGATCACACTGGACGCCCAGGCTTGTCCTACCCAACCCAGAAGGTGTCCCGTGGAACGGACCTCTTCGACGTGAAGGGAGGCTTAACCGCCGTCTACGCCAAGGAACTTACCCGGGAATCCCTGTGGGAAGCCCTATGGAAGAGACGTTGCTACGCCACAACGGGGGAGAGGATTATACTATGGGTTGAGGCTGACGGCCACCCTATGGGAGAAGAATACGAGACGGAGAAGCCGCCTGAAATATTTGTCAGGGTCTACGGGACCAGCCCCTTAATGGAGGTCGAGCTTAAAAGGGGAACGGAGACCATCTTTAGACCTCCTGTATCCAAGCCTAAAGGGCCCTCTGACACTAGGATCTTAATTGAGTGGAGCGGTGTCAGGTCGAAGGGTAGAGCCCACAGGGTTAACTGGGACGGCGAGCTCCACCTCGATTCTGGGAGAATCCTGTCCGCCGAAGGGTTTGCCCTCGACAAGCCTCAAGAGAAGGTTTGGAGGTTCACGAACCAGATCGTCAAGTGGAGGTCGGCGACCTCAGGCGACGTGGACGGGGTGCTCTTGGAGCTCGACGCCCCGGAGAACGCTAAAGTAACCTTCTCCACAAAGCCTGTAAACTTCGAGTTCAGGGTCGGCGAAGTAACTCACAACCCCCTCGTGGTAGACGCTGGAGGAGTGAACATGAAGGTCAGGGTATGGAAGGTCTCGGCCCGCGGAGGCCCCACTCAAACAGAGTTCAAGTACGTCGACAGAGACGTCAAGGCTGGAGTCAACCCATACTGGGTCAGGGTCATGCAAAAGGATGGGTCTATGGCTTGGAGTAGCCCAATCTTCGTAAGGTACAAGCCGTGAATTGAGGCCTCATCTCGCCGGTGAAAGGATGAGCCGAATGAAGGAGAACTAGACTACATAGTACGCATCGATGTTGTTAATGGAGCCGAGGGTCAGAGGAGCCGTGAGAAAGCCTCAAAGGCCAAGTGAATGAGGCTTCGTTAAGTTTTACGCAATTCCCCCTTAGCAGATCCTAAGGAGATTTCGGCTCCCAATTTAAGGAAACTTACATCGCTGCCAATAGTGCAGAAGCGGAACCCCCTCCTCAACGCTTCACCTACATTCTCGGGAGTGCAAGCTATACCTGGCGTAACCCCGTGTCTCTCACAGGCATCGAGAACCCGATCTAATGCTTCTCTAAACTTCCGGCTATCAAACTGTCCAAAGACCCCCAAAGACATGGAGAGGTCCCATGGACCGACAAATGCAACGTCAACGCCCTCGACTGAGAGAATCTCATCGAGGTTCTCTACGGCCTTCCGAGTTTCAACTTGGACGATTATGAGTATTTGTTCATCCGCCGTCTTAACGTACTCTGGATCGTGAAGAGCCGCCCTTCTAGGACCGTATCCTCTAACGCCTCTAGGGGGATACCTGCAGTATCTAACAGCGTTTATAGCTTCTTCTTTACTGTTGACCCACGGTATGACGATTCCGTATGCACCTATGTCGAGAGCTCTCTTTATCAGAGCCACGTCGTTCCAAGCAACTCTTATGATCGGGATGCATTTCTCCGTATAACTCATCGCCTGCAACATGCCTTGAAGTGTCTCAACATTTAGGGGGCTGTGCTCTGCATCGAAGAGTAGACACTCAAAACCGAGCATGCTCATTATCTCTGCAACATCGGGGTGCCCGATTGTCACCCAAGCTCCTATCGATGTTCCGCCTGCCCTCAATTTGGCCTTAACATAGTTTTTCACATCACACCACCAGCAGCAACGTTGGCAAAGTCTTAGCTTCAGCCCTCACCTTAAATAATTAACCTAAGAAGCGTGCTAGCCCTCCTCAACCCTCGCGGTTAGATTCTTAACTGAACCTCCCTTCAGGCAGGACAGAAACGGGTAAACTCGCCGATCAAGAACAAACTTGGGCATTTTCTCGACGGTACGGTTCAACGCCTCTTATGGGATATAAGTTTGGTATATGAAGGCCGCTCCGAAGAGGATAAGAAACAGGGCGCTCCCCACGATTATGAGGCGGATAGCCTTCTCGTTGAGGATTTTCTTGCCGCTCTCAACCGAGTAAGAGATAAACCCAAACCACAGGAGGTCCGCCGAGGCGTGACCCAAGATGAAGGCGGCGAAGCCGGAGAGGCCTCCTAAGGAGAGGCAGTATCTCATTATCGGGAGGCCCACAGTCACCCACCATATATAAAAATGGGGGTTTGAGCCGCTGCTGAGTATGCCTGACGCTATCAAACCGTGGGAGACGAGCCTGCTGCGGTTTCCGGAGAGGGTTCCTTCAAGCCTCAGGGCACCTTTGAGCTTCACGGCGTCCTTAACGAGTATAGAGCCCATAATTATGAGTGCGGCTCCACCCGCGTATCCTATAAATGTCCTAGCAGCCTCGGAGTCTAGGATAGTTTCTAAACCAGCCAGCATCACCGAAATTATCAGAGCCTCCAAGATTAGGTGCCCTACTACGATGAGGGGCCCGGCGATCTTCCCTTTCTTCAAGGTTTCGGAGACGGTTACGAGGAAGACTGGCCCCGGAACCACCGCTCCCGAGATAGCTGCCATGAACGATGCGTAGGTGAGCCAGAGGAGATCAAGCATCCCCATCCATCCCTTTTCCAGCCTTCGGCATCCAGTCCCCCTACAGAGGCCATTATGGGCTTCGGGTTTAGGTTCAGTATACCGAGACCTTCGAGACTCCCCTTATCTTCAAAAACTCCGGGATGAGGTCTCCCGGTATCTTCCTCTCAGCTATTAAGGTCAACTTAGGTTCCGGGGAGAGCTCGGGGTCATCGACTATCGCTTGGCGGATGCTTATGTTCCTGTCGGCTAGGAGCGAGGCTGAACGTGCGAGTATACCTGGAAGCCTCGCGTCTTCTGGGGTTATCTCGACAACTCCCAAGTCGAGGTGCCTCGCGATCTCCTTTAAAGAGGTTCCAGCCGACCTTATCCCCTCGAATATCCTCCGCAACTCCTCGTTACTCTCGATCATCTCTATAGTCTTTATGACCGTTCTCCTATCAACCCCGGCCGCACGGCTTATCCCGGCTATGGGGACAGGTATCTCGTTGCAGTAAACCTTCCCATTCCTTATGCTCAGACCGTTCTTCACAAGAATCCTAGCGACAGAGAGGCGTTCCGGATAATCCTTCAGGAATTCTGATATTCTCTTCCACAAAAATGTGCACCCAAGACCATTTTATGACCCTAGAGGCTTATAAAGTTGTAGTCTAGGCTGGATGCGGCGCGTTGATCGGGCAACAGTTGAAGGGTACCGTAGACCATAAAAAGGGAGGATTCGGAGGCTCAAGTTAAATTTAAGCCTCCCTCAACAAAGACTTAGCATCTACAGGTATCTCTTAAGTTCATTCAGCCATGGATAGAGCCTTCTCAGCCTCTTCATAGCCTCTTCGACCTTCTCTTTTGGATACTCGTATGGGCGTAGCTTTCCGCTGAAGTAGTCGTCGTAGGCTTGCATGTCGAAGTGGCCGTGGCCGCACAAGAGGAAGAGGATGACCTTCTCCTCACCCGTCTCTTTACACCTCAAAGCCTCGTCTATTGCTCCCTTTATCGCGTGAGCCGGCTCTGGAGCAGGAACTATCCCCTCAGTCCTAATGAAGAGCTTAGCCGCGTCGAATACTTCCACTTGGTTGTAGGCCTTCGTCTCAACCTTCTTCTCCGAGACCAGTAGGCTTATGGTGGGAGCTATCCCGTGGTAGCGTAGACCGCCCGCGTGGATCGGTGGAGGTATAAAATCGTGACCGAGGGTGTGCATAGGAACTAGAGGAGTCAACCTCGCCGTGTCTCCATGGTCGTACGTGTATTCTCCCCTAGTGACGGAGGGGCAAGCCGTCGCTTCGACGGCTACAAACCTCGTATCCTTCTCAGCCTTCCCAGAGACCTTATCGTAGTAGAAGGGCCAGAAGAGCCCGGAGAAGCTGCTCCCTCCACCTATACACCCATAGATCACGTCCGGATAATCGTCCACGGCTTCCAGCTGTTTCTTTGCTTCGAGCCCCACAACCGTCTGATGGAGTAGGACGTGGTTGAAGACACTGCCTATGCCGTAGTTTGTATCTTCATGTGTAAGGGCGTCCTCAACTGCTTCGCTTATGGCGATCCCTAAGCTACCCGGGTTGTCAGGGTCCTCCTTCAGAATCCTTCTCCCGCTCTCCGTCTGATTGCTTGGGCTCGCGTAGACGTCTGCCCCGAAAGCCTCCATCATGACTCTCCTGTAAGGCTTCTGTTGGTAACTCACCTTAACCATGTAGATGGTGCATTTCAACCCGAACATCATACAGCCGAAGGCGAGGGCGGAACCCCACTGTCCAGCCCCAGTCTCGGTGGCTAAACGTTCTATGCCCTCCTTCATGTTGTAGTAGGCTTGGGCGACAGCTGTGTTGGGTTTGTGGCTTCCCGGAGGACTTACACCCTCATATTTGTAGTAGATTTTAGCCGGGGTCTTAAGGGCCTTCTCCAGTCGCGTAGCCCTGAAGAGGGGGGTCGGCCTCCAGAGCTTGTAGACCTCCCTGACCTCTTCGGGAATGTCTACCCACCTATCCTTACTTACCTCCTGGGCGATGATCGCTTTCGGGTATATTTTCGGGACGATCCCGACTCCGGGCGCTTTAGTCTTCGGGTCTATGAAGGGCGGTAGCGGTCTGGGTAGGTCGGGTAGTATGGAGTACCAACGTTTCGGCACGTCCTCCTCGCTTAATAGTATCTTTTTTGCCGCCATATCGTTTCACCGGTTTGGGTTGCATGTTAGGTTATATATTGCGCGTACATGACGTATTTAAATCTTTTGTGATCAAAAATGTTCATGGAAGCGCAATGATAACCAATAAGATGAAAGCGCGTCCGGCAACAACCGTGAAGACGCTCAAAGAGGAACGGCGGAATAACGTTACACATAAATGTGATAATTCCCTCTGCTTAATATTCTAAGAGCGTGGCGGTGAGTTGCGCTCTCTAGAGGGACACCTTCATGCCCATGAAATTACAAAAGTTCGAGACTGACGAGCAGCTTAAGATCGAGAGAATAATGTATACAAGAAGGTACTCCCTAACCCTCGACAAGAGAAGATGCGTCGTCTGCGAACTCTGCGAGACCGTGTGTCCCAGAGAAGCGATCCACGTGGTCAAGCCGGAAGACGGAGAACAAGCACCCCCAAAACTTGAGATCGATGTAGAACTCTGTCAGTACTGCGGAATCTGCAACGCCATCTGCCCTTTCGGAGCTTTGGAGCTGAAGATAAACGGGGAGAAAACCATACCTGTTGTCAAGTTCGAGAGTTTCCCCCAGCTCATCCGGGATATAAAGATCGACACCGAGAAATGCCCTGTCGGATGCACAGTTTGTATGGATACATGCCCACTTAAACTCATCACGGTCAAGGTTGTAGACGAAGAAGGCAGACCCGTCGAGAACGTCGATCTATACCCGGAGAAGGAACGGCTTAAAGTAACAGTTGAAATCGAGAAGGAATACTGTCCAGTCTGCCGCTTATGCGAGTATAAATGTCCATACGACGCCATCCACACCCAGAAGATCATCTATGGGCATATAAGCGTGAAGAATGAGCTCTGCCCCGAAGGATGCCGGGAATGCGTGGAGGCCTGCCCCATCCCCGAAGCATTACAAATATCCGAGGATGGAAGAGTTGTGGCAAGCGACCTCTTCTGCGTCTACTGCGGCGCATGCCGGATAGTCTGCCCGGTTGAAGGAGCAATAAGCCTCGAGAGAACAGTGATACGCCATACACCAGTCCATTCCGGAGCGTGGAACAAGGCGCTGGAGAAGCTGACCTCAACGAAGGGGATGGCGAAGGAACTCAGAAGTAGAGCCCTAATCAAGGTTAAAGAATCGGTTGAGAGGAGGCTCGCCTAAGAGGTCGACCCAAGATGAACGAGGAAGAACCTAGAATCGGAGTCTTCGTCTGCCACTGCGGCTTGAACATAGCCGGAGTCATCGACGTGGAGGAGCTCACAGAGTACGCTAAAACCTTGCCCAACGTCGTCTATGCTGTTCACAACCGCTACACCTGTTCAGACCCCGGTCAAGACGAGATCAAGAAGGCCATAAAGGAGCATAACCTCAACAGGGTTGTCGTAGCGGCCTGCTCACCCCGCCTACACGAACCGACCTTCCGGAGATGCGTGGCTGAAGCCGGCCTAAACCCCTACCTCTTAGAGATAGCGAACATAAGGGAGTTCTCTTCATGGTGCCATTCAAGCACACCGAGAGAGGCGACGGAGAAGGCGAAAGACCTCGTGAAGATGGCAGTCGCCAAGGCTAGGCTCCTAGCACCCCTAAAACCACTAAAGGTCCCGGTCACACGGAAAGCCTTAGTCTTGGGCGGAGGAATAGCCGGCATAAACGCGGCTCTAGACCTAGCTGAGATGGGTTTCAAAGTCTACCTTGTCGAGAAGAAGGAGAGTATAGGGGGCCACATGGCCCAGCTCGACAAGACGTTCCCAACCCTGGACTGTTCCATCTGCATAGAGGGGCCGCGCATGGTCGACGTCGCCCGCCACCCGAACATCGAGATAATCTCCTACGCGGACCTCTTGAGCGTCGAGGGGTACGTTGGAAACTTCAAGGTTAAGGTTAGGAAGAACCCGCGTTACGTGATTGCGGAGAACTGTACGGGATGCGGCGAGTGCCGAGACGTCTGCCCAATAGAGTTCCCGAACGAGTGGGACATGAACATGGGTGTGAGGAGAGCGATCGACATCCCCTTCGCCCAGGCGGTCCCACTAGTATACACGATCAACCGCGACCACTGCATAGAGTGTTACAAGTGCGTGGACGCTTGTGGAGCCCGGCAAGCTATAGACTTCAGCCAAGAACCTGAAGAGGTCGAACTCGAGGTCGGAGCCATAATCGTAGCAACCGGATACGACATATACATCCCTGAGGAAGGCAACCTCTACGGCTACGGCAAATACAGCAACGTCATAACTGCGTTAGAGTTCGAGCGGCTGATCTTGGCGGCCGGCCCGACGGGAGGCCGTGTCGTTAGGGCTTCGGACGGAAAGAGGCCTAAAAGCGTAGCTCTGATCCAGTGCGTCGGGTCGAGGGACATAAACAAATACGAATATTGTTCAGGCTTCTGTTGCATGTACACCCTGAAACACGCGATCCAGCTTAAGGAGCATTACGGCCGCGAGGTCGAAGTCTACGTCTTCTACATGGATATGAGGAGCAACTTCAAAGGCTACGAGGAGTTCTACCGCAGGGCCAGGGAGATGGGGGTCACGTTCATACGTGGAAGGGTCTCAAGCGTGATTGAAGACCCCGAGACGAAGAACCTCATCGTGAGGGTCGAGGACATAGCCCTTGGAGAACCCATCGAGGTCGAGGTTGAACTCGTAGTGTTAGCCACGGCGGCTATCCCCAGCAAGGGCTCAGACGAGATAAGCCGAATCTTGAACATACCCCGGGGGGCAGACGGATTCTTCATGGAGAGCCACCCAAAACTGAAGCCCATAGACACCCCCGTCGACGGCATCTTCTTAGCGGGCGCGTGTCAAGGCCCGAAGGACATACCTTACAGCGTCTCGCAGGGATGCGGAGCCGCCGCCAGAGCCGCAACCATCCTCTCTAAAGAGGAGTGGGAGATCGAGCCCATAATAGCCGTCGTAGACCCGACGAAATGTAGAAACGTGAAGGTTAAGTGCGGAATCTGCGCGACAAAATGCCCCTACGGAGCCATAAAGGCTCCTCAAGGCCAGCCAGCTCAAGTCATAACGGCCATGTGCCACGGCTGTGGAACATGCGCGGCGGAGTGCCCGGCTGACGCAATAACGCAGATGCACTTCACGGACGCCCAGATATTCGCCCAGATAAGGGCGGCTCTGGAGGAGAACCCGGAGGACAAGATTCTGGGTTTCCTCTGCAACTGGTGCAGCTACGCCGGGGCGGACTTGGCTGGAACCAGCCGGTTTGAGTATCCTCCTACCCTCAGGCCGATAAGGGTCATGTGTTCAGGACGGGTTGACAGGGACTTCGTCTTGGAGGCTTTCAGGCTTGGAGCCGGCATGGTTCTTGTAGCGGCTTGCCACCTCCCATACGACTGCCATTATATTTCGGGGAACTGGAGGATGAAGGAGAGGATGGAGGCTCTAGCTAGGATGCTTACCAAACTCGGGTTGAGTCCTGAGAGGTTCAGGGTCGACTATATTTCAGCCGCCGAGGGAGCCAAGTTCGCCGAGCTGATAACCGAGATGACGAGGAAACTGAAGGAGCTAGGCCGTGAAAGGATCGTAGCCGAGAACCAGAAGCTCAAACCCGTGTTGGAGAGGATGCTGTCGCGGAAGAGGAGGGCCAAAACGGGAAGCTAACGGCTTCCAAACGCATTCCCTTCAGAAACGAATAAATTGTAGGACTGTGTAAGTGGGTTTGTAGGTGGTTGACGTGGCGATCAAAGCCTACGTGCTCTTTAAAGTGAGCTCCGGAGCCGAGAGGGAGATCTGCCGTAAGATATCGGACCTCGACGAGGTTCTCGAGGCAAGCATAATCTACGGCGAGTACGACCTCATAGCGAAGGTGAAGGCCAACGACCTCTCCCAACTCGAGTCCTTCCTGACCGAGAAGATGAGGTCCCTACCAAGCGTGATCCTAACATCTACGATGATCGTGGCGAGGGAGTACAAGGGGAAGTCTGAGAGAAACCGGATAAACGCGGCGAACCTCAGGAAGAAAAGTTAAGCCTAACCTCAGCATTCCACCCCCTTTTCTACCGTTACTTACCAAAATCCAATTTGACGACGTTTCCCTGTAAGGGGGCGCCTATAGACTCCGCGACCAACCTGCATTTTACTCTCAATATGTAGCAAACCGGCGTGGAGATGGCTGGTTCAACCTCGGGTATACTCTCGTAGTAGCCTTGCCCCTTAGCTATTATAAGATCCGCTTCTTCTAGGAGGGTTCTAAACCTCTCCGAGGTCCCCTCCATCTTTAGGCCTACGTAGTCGTTTCCGGTGGTGACCACCTCGACTACGCTCGTTAAGCCAACCTCTTCGGCGTCCTCCATGGTTGCGTCGTTCAGAACGGGGCCCTCCTTCACCACCGCCCACAACTTCAAAGGGTATCTATCAACGATCAGCTCGATCAAGAGTCTATCGAACGCTATCTCGCCGGCGTTGTCAAGGAGGTACAGCACCCTCCTAGACTTGGAGAGCAGACTCATCAGCTTCTCCGTGTCGTCTATGGAGAGTGTTCCGCCTAAACACTCGATTAGGGAACGGTCAAGGAGGCTCATCGACGGCTTGTAGCCTTCAACCTCGAAGTCTATGGTGTTCCCGCAGATCGCCGCCATAACCGCCTTGCGGAAGGCCTCCTCAAAACTTTCAGAGTCCTCGATCATCCTCCTGACGGTTGGGAGAACCTTCATGGCAACCCTGTTCGAGAGAACCTTAACTGGACGGAAGGGGTCAGGGTTACCGGTGACCCTCCTAGCGATCCTACAGACCTCGGTGTGGAGCTCAGCTGGAGTGAAACGATTGATCCTTCTGATCGTGGAGAGCCAACGAACAACCTCCATAACGACCTCGCCCTGTAAATTCTCGTCCCTAGTAGACCTCAGAGCCACATCGTAGGCCGCACGGACCGTGCAAGGCACACACAAGAGGTTGCCCCTCAACCCTTCCTCAGCCCCTACCCTACAGCTGCGAATGAAAACTTTTAATTCTTTACCCCCAACCGCTTAAATCAAAAAGTTTAATACAGCTCCAAAACGAAAATTTCAAAGTAGACGCGGGGGTGTCCGAGCCGGGTCAAAGGAGGTAGGCTTAGGACCTACTGGCGTAGGCCTGCGTGGGTTCAAATCCCACCCCCCGCACCAATAACGGACCCACATACTTTACAGAAACTG
>Ga0209410_1000721_pt1 | contig 15539 bp, 14 predicted proteins | sample Mar14436cmmetaG_FD_184135 | JGI IMG/M metagenome (GOLD analysis project Ga0209410, IMG submission 184135) | Marine hydrothermal vent microbial communities from Guaymas Basin, Gulf of California to study Microbial Dark Matter (Phase II) - Marker... ... | reverse complement strand
ACTGTAGAGCGTGGCCTACTCGCAGGATTGACCCTAATATTTCAGATTTCAGATCACTTGGCTAGAGCATTTCGAAAATCGGTAGATACTTACGAGGGGGTTACTCTTAGAGCTTAAATCTGTTGGAGTGATCTCAAACTCCCTCTACCAGAAACTGAAAGGATCGGGTGGATTTCGAAATGTCTTGGTCCATGAATACGTGAGAATAGATCCTAGAGAGGTGGTTTCGGTCCTAAGAGATGCTCCAGACGTCTTCATGTCGTTTAAGAGGGAAATAATCAAGTGGCTTGAAGTTGAAAAAGAGAAAAATGAGAAATGAGAAGGAGTTATGTGAGCTAGTGGCTTCTCCGTGAGTTGGTCATTATCAGAGTGGGGAACGTGCACTTGTATTAGTCCCCATGAATTTCCGGAACTTCGGTGGATCTGAAGAATGAATGGATTGGCAAATCTCTTCTGATCTCTATTTTCTATTTATTTTTTCTTTCTCGAACTCATCTGCTAATCCCAGAATTTGTCCTAGTTTTTCCTTAGAGTGTTCATATGGAGTATTCGCTCGGATTTTCTCCTAAGCGTACGTAAATTGACTTGTAATCCTCCCTAGTCCGAATATGTGCTCGATTTCCTAGGCTAGTTAATGCGTGAGTTGCACTCGTGAATAGCAGTGATGATTTTCCCAGTTGAAATTCGTGTATTCCGTGAACTGAATCGTAGATCACTTCCTCTCCTCCTCCATTTTGGAGAGTATCTCGTCCAATATTTGTTCTTCGCTCTTTCCCTCAGTTTCTATGCCTAGTTTCTCTGCTAACTTGATTAATTTTTCCCTATAGTCCTTCCCTTCTCCTAGAAGTTCTCTCCTTATTTCCTCTTCAACCTCGATTTTTCCCCTTTCGAACTCTTTAATAGCTCTTCCTAGTCCTCTAGCTAGCTCTGGGACTTTTTTCGATCCGAACAACAGGAGTATTGCTCCGAGTATTAGGATCAACCACTCGGTACCACCTATCAAGTGCATCCCTTTCCATTGATGGAACTACTCCTATTAACGGTTTTCGCAGTGATGAGCTCTATAACTTCCCGAAAGTTTTTTCAGATGGATGACTAACCCATGGTGGATGATGAGGAGCTCTTCCTGATCCAAGAAGAGAGAGGAGAGATGAGGAACCCTATGAGCTCTGACCTAAGTCTATACAGAGGAGCTTCAGCTCCGTCATCTCCTCTATAGCATACCTAGGACCTTCTCTGCCGATTCCACTCCCCTTAGTTCCTCCATATGGCATGTGATCCACCCTGAATGTCGGAACGTCGTTTATCACTACTCCTCCGACTTCCAGTTTTTCGAATGCCTCAAAGGCTTTTCTTAGGTCCTCAGTGAAGACTCCAGCTTGTAATCCATACTCGGAGTCATTAGACATTTCTATTGCTTCACTGAACTTACTGAACTTATTCACTATTACCACAGGACCGAAAGCTTCTTTCCTGAACAAGTTAGATTCTCTACTCACATCTGTCAATATGGTTGGGGTCATTAGATTTCCTCTTCTCTCTCCTCCTGTCTCTAGGTTAGCTCCCATTTCTATTGCCTCCTCTATCCAATTTTCAACTCTAATTGCTGATTTCTCGTCTATTAGTGGCCCTATGTCGGTTTTCTCATCCATAGGATTCCCAACTTTGAGTTTCTCTGTCTCCTGGACTAAAGCGTCTAGGAAATCCTTGTACTCCTTCTCGTGGACGAATATCCTCTGAACAGATATGCATACTTGTCCTGCTAGAGAGAAGGATCCTGAGACTATTCTCTCTATTTTTTCCATGTATTTTGAGTTTTCGTCTATTATCAGTGAGGAATTCGACCCTAACTCAAGTGTGATCTTCTTGAAGCCAGCTAACGAGGATATTCTCTCTCCCACTTCTTTGCTACCGGTGAATGTCACCATCCTTATCTCAGGATGCTTCACCAATTCCTCCCCAACTTTCCCTCCAGGCCCTGTCAGTAAATTAACTGATTTTTCTGGTGCTCCTGCCTCTAAGAGTGCTTCGCACATCATCTCTGGTGTTAAAGGAGTATAAGAAGATGGTTTCAGTATGAAAGAGTTTCCTGAGGCTAAAGCAGGAGCTACCTTATGCAAGGACAAGTTAAGTGGGAAATTAAATGGAGAAATAGCCAGTATTATGCCTATGGGGACTCTAGCGTAGAAACCAACTTTCCCTCTTCCGAACTTAGATGAATCGAATGAGATTTGGCTTCCCTCCACCCTTTTGGACTCCTCTGCAGCGAAGATCAAGTTCTCTATTGCCCTCTCTACCTCTAGCCTAGCTTCTCTTATTGTCTTCCCCACTTCAGTTACTAGAGACTTAGAGAATTCCTCTTTTCTTTTAGAGAGTATTTCTGATGCCTCTATCAGAAATTCGTATCTCTCCCTCGGAGAGAGAGCCTTATTTTCCTTGAATCCCTCCTTTGCTGATTCCACCGCCTTATCTATTTCCTCTTTAGTAGCTATTGGTACTCTACCTACCACCGAATTATCATAGGGGTTTATTACCTCGAGTTCCTCTCTGTCTATTTTGGATCCGCCTATTATCAAGTGCTTCCCTCCGACGCATTTGCTTCCAGAGTTGATATCACTTACGTAATCACTCACATTAGCTGAGGTCCAACTCCGCTCCCCACAAGCGGAAAGTTTTTAACTCGAGACGAATTCGAGAGGAGCAGGTATGGAATTGTTCGAGAAGCTAATAAATGAGTTGAAATCAAAAAAGAGGAAAGGAGTGGAGGTAATACTCAGAACGAAGAGAGGTCCTCATGAAATAGAGAATTCATTGGTGAGAGAGCTCTCTGAGAGTGGCTTAGAGTTTTCCCGACCCCAGAAGTTCTGGAGTCCCTTGGTGGATTACGGAGTCATTTACCTAGAAGTGAATAGAACGAAGGTAATATTAAAGTGGGCTTATTCCGAGAAAATAAGTGGTATAACCTCCATAAGAGAAATAAGTGAAGAAAGTTCCATGGATGATCTATTCATAAAGAGTTTGAGTTTCTCTCAGGTAGTAAGTAATGAACTCAGGCTCCTCTCAGATTCTTATTTCTATTGATAGGAAATGTCATGCAATTTCAATAATAGCGAAATACATATTACAGGGATTCGGATTCTTGGGGGAGGGAAAAAACTAGATGGGAGGGAAAAGGGTCGCCCTTTGTCTCACTGGAAGTGTAGCCTCAGTTAAAGCTGTAGAGATAATAAGAGAGCTTAGGAGGAGAGGAATAGACGTAGAGGTATACGTTACTGAGAGAGCGTTGGACTACGTAGGAGAGAAGGCATTAGAGTGGGCTTCGGGGAAAAAAGTCATAAAGGAATTGAGTGGATCTTCTGAACATCTAAAGGACTTCGATTTAGTAGCCATAGCTCCAGCTACTGCAAACACAATATCCAAGATTGCGCATGGAGTTGCTGACAATCCAGTCACCTCTCTTTTCCTCTCCTCGATTGGCAAAGGTTCTAAACTCCTAGTATTCCCTGCAATGGACTTAAGTCTGTATGACAATCCACTGACCAGAGAAAATCTGAGTAAGCTAAAGGAGTTGGGAGTTGAGGTATCTGTAACGAGAATAGAAGAGGGGAAAGTCAAGATAGACTGTGATGCCGTCATATGGGGTGTGGAAAAGGGATTGAGCGAGAAGGATCTATCTGGGATCAAAGCACTAGTTACAGCAGGTCCAACTAGGGAGTACTTGGATTCAGTCAGATTCCTGACGAACAGGAGTAGTGGAAAGATGGGTTGCCACATCTCAAGAGAGCTCACTAAGAGGGGAGCAGAAGTAACTCTGATATATGGTCCTGGATCCGAGAGGCCTCCTTTCGACGTGAAGCTAAAGAGAGTGGAGTCTTACGATGAGATGAGAAAGGAAGTAATTTCAGAACTCGAGAGGAGAGAATATGACTTGATCTTCCTAACAGCAGCTGTCTCAGACTTCAAACCAAAGATGAGGAGAGAGGGAAAAATTAGCTCTGACAAAGCTATAACAGTTGAGTTGATTCCTAATGAGAAAATAGCTAAGTTGGTAAAGGAAATTAGTCCAAATTCAATTCTAGTTGGTTGTAAAGCAGAATATAATGTATCGGAGGAGGAACTAATAAATAGAGCATACTCTAGGCTTATGGAGGATGGCATGGACCTAATAGTAGCCAATGACGTTGGCAAAGAGGGTAGGGGGTTCGAGGTAGACACGAACGAGGTCTTCATAATAGACAGAGAGAAGAAGATCAAGCACGTGCCCCTCTCTCCAAAGGAGATAGTAGCTAAAGAGATAATAGATTACGTGAAAGGGTATCTCAGATGAAGGTCTTCGTTCCTGGGCACGTCACCTTTTTCTTTTCTCCTAGACCTGAGGAAGGAGGATCAGTTGGTGTTGGAGCTTGCTTAGACAAAGGAGTGATCATGGAGGCTCATCGTGGGAGGAAGAGGGGAGATCTATCTGGAATAAGAAGAGAAGTGGTGTATGACATTTCCAAAGAGCTTGAAGGCGAAGTTCACTTCTCCGGAAGAGCGCAACTACCCTTTAAGCATGGTTTGGGCATGAGCGGCGCACTTTATTTGTCTGTTTTGTTGTCTAAGTCCATCGAGCTCGGTTTGGGAAAAACCATAGAGGACATAGGAGAAATAGCACACTCCCTCGAATTGAGAAGAGGAACAGGATTGGGTGATGTTATAGCACAAATTAGAGGGGGAATAGATGTTAGATTAAAAGCAGGAGGCCCAAAGACTGGGAAAATAGAGAAATTACTTCCAAGGAAGAATTACAGGGTAAGCATAGCTCCACTCGGTGAATTAGAAACAAAAGAAGTCCTAAAATCAGAGAAAGTGTTAAGTAGATTCAGAAGTGTCGGGGAGAATCTATTAAGGGAATTCTTAGAGAGTGAAGGAGATCTCGAATTGGCTGTTGAGCTCTCTAAGTACTTCTTCGAGAAGACGAAATTGGGTAAACTGTTAGAAATGAGTAATGAATTCCACCTACTTGGAGATTCCTTAGACGAAAAAGGAGTTACTTGGGGTATCAGCATGCTAGGTAAGACTATCGTCTCCATCTCTCGGAGTGGGATTGAGCGGAGAGTGATTAGGAAAACCATAAGTAGATATGTCAAACCAATCGAGTGTAGAATAGACCCATGTGGGGCGAGAGTGATTTGAGAATACCTAAGTCTCACCCTAGGTATGAGTCCCTCGTGACCAGAGAGAGATTAGTCGAGGGGTTCAAGAAGGGTATAGTGGTCCCCCAAGGTCTAATAGCTCACGGAAGAGGGGAGGCATTCGACTACTTGTTAGGGGAGAGAACGGTTCCTCCTGCAGAGAAGGCAATAAAGGCAGCTTCCTCCCTGCTCCTCCTCTCAGAGAGACCAGTAATATCAGTGAATGGTAATCTAGCAGCTCTCTGTCCAGAGTACGTAGTCGAGCTCTCTGACCTAATAGGAGCTAAGATAGAGGTCAACCTATTTCATTGGAGTTCTGAGAGAGCTAGGAGAATTGCCGAACATCTCAGAGAATTTGGAGCAAAGGAAGTGCTCGGATTGGGGTGTAAAGAGAAGATAAAGGGATTGGAGAGTTACAGGGGCCTAGTGGATCCCAAGGGAATTGGATCTGCAGATACCGTGTTAGTTTCAATAGAGGACGGAGACAGAACTGAATTTCTGAAGAAGAGTGGGAAGAGAGTAATAGCTATAGATCTGAATCCCCTTTCTAGGACTTCCTTGGCGGCAGACATAACTATAGTGGATAACGTGGTTAGAGCCTTGCCGAAGATAATAGAGGAGGTCAAGAAGATGAGGGGGCTGAGTAGAAATGAGTTAAGTGCTTTTTTGGATGAATTCGACAATTTCGGAGAGCTTGGAGAGTGCTTAGAAATAATCAAGAAGAGAGCAATGGAGGTACCCCAAAATGAGTGAGTGGCCTGTGATACAAGTAGCCCTAGATTTCATTAACTTGGACAGAGCAATTAAAGCTGCAGAAGAGGCTGTTAAAGGCGGAGTAGACTGGATAGAAGTTGGAACTCCACTGATAAAGAGTGAGGGCGTGAGGGCAATAAGAGAGCTGAAGAGGAGATTCCCGAATAAGACCGTAGTGGCAGACATGAAGACCATGGACACGGGAGCTCTTGAAGTAGAGATGGCAGCTAGGGCTGGGGCTGACGTAGTAGTTCTACTGGGCGCGGCAGATAACTCCACCATAGAAGACGCCATGAGATCCGCTAGGAAATACGGTGTTAAAATAGCTGTGGACACAATAGGGGTAGATAAAATAGTAGAGAGGTGCAAGGAACTCGAGAGGATTGGAGTAGACTATTTGATAGTCCACATAGGGATAGATCAACAGATGCTTGGTATGGATCCTCTGGAACTTCTCAGAAAGGTCAGAGATGAAGTGGAAATTCCCATTGGAGTCGCAGGAGGATTAAACGCAGAGAAGGCTAGAATGGCATACGAAGAAGGAGCCGATATACTCATAGTCGGAGGAAGTATAACAAGAGCCGATGACATAGAAGAAGCTGCAAGGAAAATAGTTAAAGCGGTTAAATCTGAGAAAAGAAGCAAGAAATCAGCTGTAGAGAGGAGGAAAGAGCTGGAGGAGGAGATAATGGATATTCTCAGAGAGGTCTCTACTCCAAACATAGCAGATGCTTCGCACAGAGAAGGAGTGATGAAGGGTATCAGGATGATAAGCGGTGGGAAAATGGTCGGTAGGGCTGTAACTGTAAAAGTCATGGCCGGCGATTGGGCTAAAGCTATAGAGGCCATAGATCAGGCAGGGAAAGGAGACGTAATAGTGATAGACGCTGGAGGAGCAGAAGTATCCGTTTGGGGAGAACTAGCTACTTGGAGTTGCAAAACAAGAGAAATAGAGGGAGTAGTTATAGACGGTGCTGTGAGAGACGTGAAGGAGATAAAGGAGATTGGTTTGCCTGTTTTCGCTAGGTACGTAAACCCAGAGGCTGGAGAGGCAAAAGGATACGGTGAAATAGGATGCGTGATAGAAGTAGGAGGAGTGAAAGTTAAACCCGGAGACTACGTAGTCGGTGACGAGAATGGAGTAGTGGTCGTACCAAGAGAGAGGGGGTTAGAAATCGCCAAGAGAGCACTACAGGTAAAAGAAATGGAGAACAGAATAAGAGAAGAAATAAGGAGAGGAAGTACTCTGTCTAAGGTCATAGACATATACAAATGGGAGAGGTTGATTTGAAGGTTGCCGTACTCGGATCTGGTGCAATGGGTACATTTTTCTCCTCCATGCTCTCCAAAGAGGCTGAGGTTTACCTAATAGGTAGAAGTAGGACCATCTCAAAGATAAGAGAACTTGGAAGGCTCGAAATAAGAGGAAAAACGAGGGGAAGGTTTAAAGTAAACTTAATTTCTACTGAAGAGATAAGGAAAAAGGATTTGAGTGTAGATTTGGTCATAGTACTCGTTAAGTCCTATGACACGAGGGAAGCTGTGGAAGAAATCAAGCCCATCTCCGAAGAAGCGATCTTTCTCAGCCTTCAAAATGGTATAGGGAATGAGGAAACTATTTCTGAGGTAATAGGAGGAGATGAAGACAGAGTAATAGGAGGATACACCAATCATGGGTGTACTCTTCTTTACCCAGGAGTAGTCTTACACGCTGGAGAGGGAGAGACCGTTATAGGGGACTTAAGGGGCAGGATCTCCAAGACCGTGGAGGAAATAGCGGATCTCTTCAACTCATGCGGGATAAGCACTAGAGTGTCTAAGGAGATACTCAAGGAGATGTGGGAGAAAGTAGTAATAAATTCTGCCATAAATCCAATTACTGCAATTCTGAGAATAAAAAACGGAGAGATACTAAAAAGAAGGAATCTTAGAGAATTGGGTGAGGGAATAATATCTGAGGGAGAAGCACTTCTCAGGAAATTAGGATATCACTCAGAGAGGCTCAAGGACAGATGGATCCAAGTGATAGAAGCTACTAGCGAGAACAAGAGCTCCATGCTCCAAGACATAGAGAGAGGAAAGAGGACTGAAATAGACTACATGAATGGGGCAATATACGAGAAGGGGATTGAAATGGGGCTTGAATTACCTTTGAATTGGACTATGTGGAAATTGGTCAAATCGCTGGAGGAAAAACTATGGTGACTGCCCTATTCATGGAGATGTGTCCCAACTGTTCCGGAGAGATATCACACGAGAGGTTAGAAAAGAAGCTCCCATGCGAGAAGTGTATTCCGGAAGAAGTTGTTGAAAGGATTTTGGACCTAGAAGAAGAGGAAGAGAGGGAGGCAGAAATACTCAGAGTTCTCTCCGAGAGAAATAAGCTGATGAAGTACAAGGAATTCATAGAGATACAAAGAGAAAGTAGAGAGTTCGAGGACTTCTTCGAGAAGTGTACTGGATTCAAACCTTGGAGTCTGCAGAGAACTTGGGCTAGGAGAATACTCTCTGGGAAGAGCTTCTCAATAGTAGCTCCAACAGGAGTTGGTAAAAGCGTATTCGGAATAGTTATGTCTCTTTTCTTAGCTAAAAGGGGGAAGAAGTGCTACTTGATACTTCCGACTAAGGCTTTGCTTGAACAAACCCAGAAGAAGATTAGTGAATTCATTGAGAAGACCAAAATAAGTCCTGATTGGATAGTATGCTATTCCGGGAAAAAGAGTGAGAAAGAGAGGATATCCTCTGGTGATTACAGAGTCTTAGTCACTTCGTCCCAATTCTTGACCGTTAACTTCGATCTAATAAGAAAAGGTATTGAGAAATTCGACTTCATATTCATAGATGACGTTGATGCTTTCCTAAAGAGTTCTAAAAACGTCCAGAGGTCCCTGATGCTTATGGGCTATACCGAGGAAGAAATAGGCCTAGCTAGGAGCCTCATTTATGAGAAGAGGAGGGCCATAAGAGGAGGAGACTACGAGGAATACCTAGAACTGGAGAAAACTAGAGAAGAAGAAATTAAGAGAACTGACTCTGTTTTAGTGGTTTCTACTGCCACTGGGAGAGCTAAAGGAGAGGGAATCCAACTATACAGAGAAATGCTTGGTTTTGAGGTTGGATCTGGAAGAGAAACGATAAGGAACCTAGAGGAGATATATACAGAGCTGGATTTGGATAGGCTTCCAGAAATACTCAAAATCCTAGGAAAAGGGGGATTGATATTCGTACCAAAGGACTTGGGAGTGAACTTCTCCAAGAAGGTCTTGGAGTTCTTAAGAGAGAGGGGATTCAAGGTAGAGCTAGTACACTCAAAGGACATAAGTGGAATAGAGAAACTCGAGAGAGGAGAGGTGGACTATCTAATAGGAGTGGCCACTTACTACGGTGTGATGGTCAGAGGAATAGATTTGCCCCAAGTGATAAGATTCTCCCTGTTCTTGGGAGTTCCCAGATTTAGGATTTCCCTGAAAGAGGAGCCAAGCTTAGCTACTCTCTTCTTCTTTCAGAGCATATCTCAATTTCTAGATGAAGATGTGAGAAGAAGGGGGGAGAAAATCGCTTCTAGACTTAGAAGGATGATTCCCAGAATAGAGAGAGAGGAAGGAGAGGGGAAAGAGCTTCTTAGAGAACTCCACAGCATAATCTCCTCATCCCTCTCAGACGAGGAAGTACTGAGGAGAATAGAGAGTGACAAATTCATTTCGATTAAGAAAGAAGGAAAAGAGACCTATTTCTTCATACCAGACTTCAGAACATATATCCAAGCCTCTGGAAGAGCTTCTAGGCTTTTCGCTGGAGGTATATCCAAAGGAATTTCTCTAATAATGGTTGACGACTGGAAATTATTCAATGGTTTGAGAAGAAGTGTCTCTTGGATCTTTCCAGAGAGTTCCTTCAAATCCCTAGATGAAATAGGTAAAGACGAACTAGAGAAGATTCTCGAGGAGGTCAACAGAGACAGAGAGATTATTTCTAGGATTCTCAGTGGAGAGTCTCCTGTGAAAGGAATAGACCTCGTTAGATCTGTCCTATTGGTTGTTGAATCTCCCAATAAGGCTAGGACAATAGCCAACTTCTTCGGGAGGCCTAGCAAGAGAAGAATCGGTAACTTAGTGTCATACGAGGTCAGCTTGGGAGATCTCTCCCTAATAATAGTGGCCAGTGGAGGACATCTCTTCGACCTAGGCTTGGAAGGATATCACGGAGTTTTAATGCAAAACGGTAGTTTCGTACCAGTTTATGGTCCAATAAAGAAGTGCAGAAGGTGTGGGCATCAATTCGTGGAGAAAAATGGAAAATGTCCGAGATGTTCCTCAGAAGAGATCTTGGACTCCTTGAGTAACTTAGAGAGCATGAGAGAACTAGCTGAAGAAGTTGACTTCGTCCTAATAGGAACAGATCCAGATACAGAGGGAGAGAAGATCGCTTGGGACATATATCTGGCCTTGAGCCCATATACAAAGGAATTGAGGAGAGTAGAGTACCACGAGGTGACTAGAAGAGCAATAATCAAGTGTATAAGGGAGCCTAAGGAGTTCAATCTCAGGAGAGTAGAGGCTCAGTTGGTCAGAAGGATAGAAGACAGATGGATAGGATTCGAGCTAAGTAGAGAGATCCAAGAGAAGTTCAACAACAGGAACTTATCAGCAGGGAGAGTACAGACCCCGGTTTTAGGATGGATCATAGACAGATACAAAGAATACAGAGAGAACAAAGCTAAGGTGACCTATCTGGCTCTAGAAGACGGAATAAGGATGAGTGTAGTTGGAGAGGTCTCAGGAGAGGTCGCGAGGGTAAAAGAAGTCGAAACAGAGATAAAGGAGATCTCTCCCAAGCCTCCATTCACTACAGACGAAATGATAAGAGAGGCCTCAGAGAAACTCGGATTCGGTGCGGAAGAGACTATGAGACTTGCGCAAGACCTCTTCGAACTCGCTCTGATAACATACCATAGGACTGACTCAAGCAGAATATCCCCCGAAGGTATTGATGTAGCTAGGAGATACATACTGGAGGAATTGGGAGAAGAATACTTTCAGGGAAGGAAATGGGGAGAAGGGGGAGCACACGAGGGTATAAGACCTACCCAACCATTGGATTCAGAAACTCTGTGGAAACTCGTGAGGGAAGGGACAATAACTCCAGTGAAGAGAATTACTAGGAATCACTTGAGACTCTATGACCTCATATTCAGGAGATTCATTTCGAGCCAAATGACTAAGGCCAAAGTAAAGCTTGTAAAAGCTAAATTAGAAATAGATGGAATAGATGGAGAAATATCTGGATACTCAGAAATAATAGACGAAGGATGGGCTAAAATATATGATCTAGGCATACAGAGGATTCCAGAACTTAAAGAAGGGAGTGAATTAAAGGTAACATGGAAGAGAACTGTCAATACTAGCTTGAAACCCCTCTACACTCAGGGAGATGTAGTATCACTAATGAGGTCTAGAGGAATAGGTAGACCTTCTACGTACTCCAAGATAATAAGAACACTCCTCGAGAGAAGATACGTCATAGAGAATAACAGGAGGAGATTGATTCCTGTGAAACTGGGTATGGAAGTGTATGGATATCTAATAAACAAACACAAGGAACTGATATCCGAGGAGAGAACAAGAGAACTCGAGAGAATGATGGATCTAATAGAGGAGGGAGAAATAGATTACAGAGAAGTATTAAGCGAGCTCTATCGGGAGATATCAGAAGAGATGGGATCCTTTAAACCCAACACATGAAGGAAAGGTATTAATTATCCTCGATGAGCTTTAGCATGGGTGCGCCGATGAAGGAAGAACTGATCAACCCCAGGGTTTTAGACCTAATCGAGAGGGCAAAGGAGGATTTCGTCTCCTTCTGGGGAGAAACTGCTGATAATTTCTCAGATGAAGTTAGGTGGTTTAGGAAGTGGGACCAAGTATTTTCTTGGGATGAAAACAAACCATACAAGTGGTTTGTAAATGGAAAGACCAATGTAAGCTACAATTGTCTCGAGAAAAACGTGAAGATGGGTAGGAGTGGGAAGGCTGCCCTAATAGAGGAATCGGGAGAGAGGGGAGAAACCAGAGTTGTGACCTATTCCCAACTCCTTCACTTAGTCAAGAAGTATTCCAAGGCTTTGAGAGGATTAGGAGTTGGAAAAGGAGATCCCGTGGCAATATACATGCCTCCTAGCATAGAATCCATAGCTTCCATGTTAGCTTGCGCTAGAATAGGTGCAATACACGTGGTCATATTCGCTGGATTCTCTTCCAAAGCCGTTTCAGACAGATTGAATATCTCGGGAGCTAAGTTCCTTTTGACCCAAGACTATTCTTCCAGAAGGGGGAAACTCATACCACTGAAAAAGACTGTGGATGAAGCTCTCTCTACTTCTCCTAATGTGAATAAGGTCGTGGTCTTGAGGAAATTCGAGGATTTGGATTTAGAGATGGAGAAAGGAAGAGACATTAACTGGGAGGAGTTTCTAGACCTAGGAAGGGGGGAGAAGTCCAAATTGGTTGAAATGGACTCTAATGACCCTCTATTCTTATTACCAACATCTGGAACTACAGCGATGCCTAAAGTGACTGTTCAAAATCACGGAGGATATCAAGTCTATGTGTACACAATGGCCAAGTGGGTTTACGGTCTTGAAGAAAGAGACGTCTGGTTCTGTACCTCTGACATCGGGTGGATAGTTGGACATAGCTACAACGTGTACGGACCACTCTTAGTGGGATGTTCCTCGATAATATATGAGGGTACTCCAGATTACCCAAGTGGAGACGTTTGGTGGGAAATAATAGAGAGAAACGAAGTCACGGGGTGGTGGGTGTCTCCGACTGGAATAAGAGCCCTAATGAGACTCGGAAAGGAATATCCTGAGAGATATGATTTGTCTTCTGTGGAGAGGGTCTTCTCGGCTGGAGAGGTGTTGAACCCGGCTGCTTGGAAATGGCTCCAGAAGGACGTGTTCTCAGGGAGAGTTCCTGTGATAGACCACATGTGGCAAACCGAGACCTCTGGACCTATAATAGCCAATCCATATGGACTGGGGCTGATTCCAATAAAGCCAGGATCTGCCTCGATACCCCTCCCTGGCATAATGGCTAAGATCTTAGATGAAAGGAGTGGTAAAGAGCTCCCTCCTGGAAGAAAAGGAGTCCTAGTAATAGAGAAACCATTCCCTGGATTGACTCCAACTCTTTGGAGAGAGCACGAACGGTACTTGAAGGAGTACTGGATGAAGTTCCCTGGTAAGAGAGTTTATTGCACCGGAGATGCCGCTTACTTCGACGAAGACGGGTACCTCTGGTTTGTCGGCAGATCCGACGAGGTGATAAAGATCTCTGCCCACAGAATAGGCACCATAGAGATAGAGAACTCTTTGATATCTCATCCAGCAGTAGCTGAAGCTGGAGTCTCCGGAGTACCAGATGAATTGAGGGGAGAAGTTGCTTGTGCATTCGTGGTCCTAATGCCCGGATATGAGCCATCCGAGGAGCTAAAAAAGGACCTAAAGGAACACGTCAGAAAGACCATAGGGCCTATAGCTGTAATAAGAGACATAGAGTTCGTTAAAGCTTTACCAAAGACTAGGAGTGGTAAAATAATGAGGAGAGTAATGAAAGCACTTTGGTTGAACAAAGACCTAGGAGATCTAAGCACAATAGAGGAAGAGGCCTCTATAGATGAAATAAGAGAGGCAATTAGGAGAATGAAGGAATAGGACTTGATTGGCACATATTTTCCTGGGCTAGTAGTTTTAGACGTAGGAATTAGTTCGTCCCCAGATTATTCATCTTTTTTATTTGTAATAGCCGTGTCCACAAGGTTTAACTAACTTCTTCTTAGAAAATACAGTGGGGTGAAAGTTGCTTAGGGTAGTGGTTCTGCTCTTGGCTATACTCATAGTCCTCCTGATCTACCTAATCATAATCATCGAGATGCTTGGAAAAAGAGAGAAAATCAGGGAATACGGGAGATATGGCATAGCAGTGGCTGTACCATACTATTCCTAGACGTAACTTATCTTTGGAAATTGTTAGGAATTTTTCTCCATGAAGCACTGGTGATATATCTCATAGCCATTTTATCACCGATGATGTTCCTCAAGAACTTCTCTGTAACGACAATGGGTGTTTTCTACTCGTCTGAGCTTGGCCTGAGAGGATTCTCACTTTTTAGAACTAAACTCAGGAAATTCTTAACGTATACTCTTGGAGCTCTGCTGATCTCTTTAGCAATAGCTTGGCTTACTGTTGAAATCCTCCAACCAAAACCATCTGGATTACTCGAGGACATGATGGAGGAATATCAAGTAGAGGAGATGGGAAGTTTGCCTAAGAGTTTAATCATTCCTCTGATAATGGCCGCATCAATCTCTGAAGAAGTAAGCTACAGACTTGGAATACAAAACTTCTTGGCCAGTAAACTCAGACTAGTTAGTGAAAGGGAGTACCAAGTAGCAATACTCCTTTCCTCTTCCCTCTGGGCAATGTCTCATGCCTATAACCTAGATCCTTGGTACTCAGGATTGGTTTACACCTTCCCCATGGGAATCATATTGGGAAACCTCTTCAGGAGGTTCGGAATAGAGAGTTGCCTGATAGTCCACTCGCTATACAATCTCATCGTGGTGTACGTCCCTTAGCCTCTTTACTTTCTCTTGCCTATCACTATTCCAGCTGGGTCTATTTCCTCCCTCAGAAGTCTTAACTCCTCCTCAGTTGGTTCTGCTGTACTTTCTACTTTCTTTGGTATCAATATCTCGAATTCTGAGTTCTCTATTACGTCATCTATCGAGACTCCTGGATGAGTAGATACGAGAGTCATCTCTCCATTTGAATTAAACCCATATACTCCCAATTGAGTTATCACCCTATATGGGCCACTTCCCCTAGGCAAACCTGCTTTGTATCTACTTTCGCCTCCCTTTAGGTATCCCGGAGTTGTTACGAAGTCTACCTCTTCTACAAATCTCTTCTTGTCCTGTCTCATTATTATTATTGTTTTCCTGCAGAAAGATCCAACGTCGTTCCCTCCTCCGCTCCCTGGTAGTCTGACCTTTGGTTTTTCCCAGTCGCCTATTACGGTGGTGTTTATGTTACCGTATTTGTCTATTTGAGCTGCTCCCAAGAACCCGAAGTCGTAGTATCCCATCTGTCCAAGGGACATGACGTAGTCCATTGTAGTGGCCATCACTGCCCTGTGGAAAGTCCTAGAATCTCCCACTGAGATGGGCAAAGTAGGTATTTGGGGGCCTATTCCGCCAGATTCGAAGACTATGAGTAGATTCGGAGCATGTAATCTCTGGGCTAAAAGAGCAGCTATCATTGGTAATCCAGTACCAACAAATACGGACTTCTTGTCTTCTAATATCCTAGATGCCACGGAAGCCATTAGCTCAGTAGTGGAGTACCTCCTATCGTTCAAGAGTATCACCTCATCTAGCCCAAGGGGCTTTCAGGGGGGCTCTGAGTTCCTCCAATTTCCTCAAATAATTTAGCTTTTTTTGGCCCCCTATTAAGTCTAAATATTCATCGAAGTCTTCTACACCATAAACATATTTATCTAGGTATTTTCTTACTCCATCATCAGTTTTAGATAATCTAAGCCACTCTGAAA
>Ga0209410_1000720_pt1 | contig 15561 bp, 18 predicted proteins | sample Mar14436cmmetaG_FD_184135 | JGI IMG/M metagenome (GOLD analysis project Ga0209410, IMG submission 184135) | Marine hydrothermal vent microbial communities from Guaymas Basin, Gulf of California to study Microbial Dark Matter (Phase II) - Marker... ... | reverse complement strand
CTTATTACACTAAATAAATAAGATACAATTAAATTTAACCCCCCAAACCAACTAGAAAACAGAAAGTTCTTTAAGTCCACACTCTTTACAATAAGGTATGACAACCCTTGAAACAAGCTTATCCCTAACCCATCGCTCCAAGACAATTTTAAAATATATTTGCTGCGAACCGCACCTTGCACATCTATTTTTATCACGAAATTTCCGGTCAAAAAGAAAATCGACAATTTCAGAAAATCCCAACCTCCTACGTATCAACTTTAATAGGGCGGGTTTCATAACCATCATCTACACGCCCCTATTATTTCCATAGCATAATTATTCAGTTATATTTTACCGCTCGTTCTTTAAAACTGTAAAATTATCAAACGTACCAGAATATCCAGGCAAATACTTCAACTATTCGTGAAGAAAATTTAAAAAGTTCCTAAGCTTGAAACATCGGCTAGTCTAGCTTTATTCCGTCTGGGAAGTCTCTTTTTATTTCATCGAGGAATTTTTCCATGTCACGATACATTTTATATAGTTTTTCGCACGGAAATTCTGGGCAAAAAGTACAGAGCTTCAAACCCTTACTTTTAGCGCAATCTCTAATGTTACACTTCTTCCTCTCCCAACAACCAGGACACGAAAACTCCTTAGTCCCAACAAGGTAGTAAGGACACCAACCACAATATAATCCACATGGCGCAATCAATTTTTCCTCAACCATCATACACCACCCCTCAACCCTCAAATAAAGTTAAACGGTCTTCTTTTCTCCATTTAAACTATATTTGCTTCTCAGCAATTACTCCGTACCACGCCTCTTCTACGTGTAACATGTTCCTCATTTTCCACCCAGACTTCTCGCATAATTCTCTTATTTCATTTGGAGTCATCAAATATAAATCAAACCATTCTCCAACCTCACCTTGATATTCAAATCTTATTCTTATAAGCCCTACAGACCTATTTTTCTCCCTATTTAATTCATGATATCTTAAATGATCTTCCTTATCGGTCATGAGGGAGTTATTCAAATCGGCTAACAGCAACGCATTTCTACGAGAAATCCTATTCAACTCCTTTAACAACCTTAAAGTTTTATTAGGTCCTCCACATATCCCCAACGTACTAAACATACAAATAATGGAATTAAAACAGCAATCTCTAAACGGCATATGCAACATCGCCCCAATCACTACGTGAACCGCGTCCCTTTCCTTACAAACCTTAATAGCATTTGCGGATATGTCAACTCCCACAATTCTGAACCCATTTCTCTGCAAGTGTAGTAAATGTCTTCCAGCGCCACAGCCAGCATCTAACACCAAACTTTTAACACGAGAAAGTAACTCCTTTTCCAAAGAAGACCATTTCTCATAATTAGAAAAATACAATTCTAGAGGCTCAACGCTTACGTAATCATCGTCTCTCCTAACAAAAAGCCTACTAGTTTTCCCATGAAAATAATCGAATAAAGCTTTGCCAAAAACGTCTCTCCTCAAACGGGATTCCTCCAATCACAAACAATACAACAACAAGTTAATATAAACTGTTTAATCCAATTTTAAAAGTCTATGTATAAAATTCATCTTAGTCTTTTGATCGGATTTGCCACAATCTACCGATAATCCCTAATGTTACTAACGCTAGAGCTAGTAGCCAGTGTGGTGCATCTTTTGCTAAATGGGCAATCGGATTAGCGCGAGGATCCATTTTATCCCAATGAACGCGATAAAATTTGTCATATTCCCTAACATGGATGCTTCGCCCATCTCTTAAAATTAATCTATAATCTGCTTTTTGCCCAAAAGGATCGCCAATAGATTTTTTAAATCCGCTTTCTAAAGGATGGGGGACCTCCCATTTCCAAACCTTAACATCTCTGTGAGGAGGCAGCTTCAATACAAGGTTAATTAAAGTACTCCAATTAGTTCTTCTTGGAAAAGGCAACATCAACACCAAAATAAAATACTTCACAAATCTTAAAACATTTACTGCAAACCAAAAATAAAAGGGAGATTTATTTTAGTAGTTTTATGAATTCTCTCATAAATGCTGGTAAGTCTGGCCAAGCTCTACTAGTCACCAAGTTTCCATCTACAACTACTTCTTCATCCACATAGGTTGCCCCTGCACGTTCAACATCTGGTTTAACCGCAATGTAGCACGTTACTCTTTTACCTTTCACCAAGTTGTAAGCCGTTAAGACCAGAGGCCCGTGACATATGGCTGCAACAGGCTTGTTAGCTTCAAAGAAATGTTTAACAATGTTTTCAAGTTCGGGCTTGGTTCTTATAAACTCAGGAGCCCTACCGCCTGGAATCACTAATCCATCGTATTCTTCTGGTTTAACATCTTTAAACGCTAATGTAACCCATGGAAACCTGTAACCCAGCTTTTCACTGTAAGTTTCCCATCCAGGCTCAAAATCATGGACAACTGTAAAAAGCACATCCTTTTTGGTTGGAGCTGCAACGTGGACCTCAAAGCCCTCTTCTTTTAACCGGTAATACGGGTAGAAGATTTCTTGAGCTTCTACTCCATCCCCAGCGATAATCAAAACTTTCTTAGCCATGGTTCATCCCCGATCTATAAAGTTTGTCAACAAAAATATAAACTTATTTTTTATTAAAGCAACGGTTGTTTCATAAGGATGTTTCTCCCATTTTACCGTTATATGGAAAGTGTTAAGAAATATTGAGCGAATTTGCAGTAATGCTACAAAGAGGTAATCGATAGTGAGCAATTTAATTTTGACAATAAATTGGGGTCTTTGAAATGTTATTTGATGTTTTAAAACCTAAAATTACATAATGAGGAGGCATAATGGTAATGTTCCCACATGAACAGCATATTCTTCGACTCATTTCACGTTGCATTTAGCGAACGTTACCATTAAATTATGGTAAACTTTATAGTGTTGAGCTGGTTGATGAAAGTGGTCAAGATTTTCAGCGAAGTTTTCTAAAACTGACCTAAATATATGAGTTGAGCAGTTTGTTGAGGTATAAGCCATGTTGTATCCCGATTTAAGACAAAAAATTGCTGAAACGTTTCGAATATTAGATGAAAAAGGTTTAACATATGGTAATGCAGGCAACATCAGTGTAAGAATACCGGAAGAAAATCTTTTCCTAATAACGCCCAGCGGCGTAAGAAAAGCAGCGCTAAAACCAGAAGACATCTTAGTAATAGATGAAAAAAGAAAGGTAATAGAGGGAAGAGGGCATCCTTCAATTGAAACACCAATGCACTTAGCTATTTATAAAAGTAGAAAGGATGTGAAAGCTGTAATCCATGCTCACCCAGTTTACTCATCTGTTTTTGCTGTGGTTGGCGTTGCTATACCTCCAGTAGTGGAGGAAATGATCATACTTACTGGTGGAGAGGTTGAAGTAGCTAAATATGCTCCCCCGGGAACAAGAGAGCTTGCAAACAATGTTGTTGAAGCGTTAGGCGATAGAAAAGCAGCACTTCTCATGAATCATGGAATCATAACATGTGGAAAAGATTTAGAGGATGCTCTGGAAGTTTTAATCTGTGTTGAAAGAACAGCAAAAATATATCTGCTTTCAAAACTTATAGGAGAACCTAAATTAATACCGGAAAAAGTTATAGAAGCAGAAAAGAACCTATATAGACTAAAACAGAAATCTCAGTAAACTGAATTCAAGGAAATTCAAAATAATTAAGCAAACTTGACGAGTAATGTTTTCGTTAATTTCAGAATTCTCTGCTGATCTAATCGGTGGGCAAGGATCCTGCTTAAGTAAAACCACGAGTAAAATTGGAGCTGTATGTTAGCTGTTGGTTGTTAATTGAGGTCCTGTGAAATGGCAACCTAAAACTTCGAATATCACAGTCTTTGTGAATCAATTAAATCAATTTAAGTAAAGAATATGAATTTTCAAGGTTTATGGAAGCTTACAACAATATCTCGTCTTGAGATTAAAGTAAAGCCGCTTGATTGCTCTGCTTTTTATTTTATCCTTTAAGAGAATTAGGTTGCAAAGGTATCAAAAAGTTTAAATCTGTTTTAAAAACAAACTACCTCCCCCTCCAAATATTTCAGACCGCAAACTTCACTGCAACCACCTTGAAACAACATGTCCGTTCCCACATGTCACGACTATTGTCTGACTTTAAACGACGGAACATATAGGAGGTAGAAAAATGTTTAACATATATGACTTCTTTAATCAGCTATCAGAGCTAGGAGTGAAAATTAGACTCGACGTAGGTCAACCAGACATACCCGTTGATGAAAGAATAATTTCAGCCCTAATAGACTCTATCAAGAAAGGGGAAACAACTTATGTTTCAACCGGAGGAATAAAAGAGCTAAGAGAAAAAATAGCTGAAGTACACGGAGTACAACCTGAGGAAGTAATAGTAGCACCAGGATCCAAGTTTCTAGTAGCCTCCCAACTCTTCTTCTCAAAAAAGATAGCCATTATTTCACCTTACTGGCCAACCTATGTACAGATGGCAAAGAAATTCGGAAAGAAAATCCAAATCATTAAAACAACACTTGAAGATAAATGGCTTCCCAATTTTGGTGAAATCGAGAAAGATGTAGACACAATCATCATAAATTACCCTAACAATCCAACGGGGATAGCTATCCCAGAAACAAAGATGAAGGAACTTTTAGACATCGCAACGGAATTAAATGCAAAAATTGTTTCAGATGAAGTTTACAGAGACATAACTTTCAACAAAAAATATGTTTCCATACTTGACTTTAACTACGAAAAAGGAATATTCATTTACAGTTTTTCGAAAACCTTCAGCATGACGGGATTCAGAATCGGATATGCAATAGCTGATAAGAAAGAAATTGGAGAAATTCAGAAATTCATAGAAATTATGGTGACGTGTGTACCCAAATTCGTCCAATCAGCAGCAATAAAAGCGCTAGAAATCAGAGAGGAGATCAAGAGAAAAATAGTTGACATTTACAAAAGAAGAGTTGAGTTAGTAAAGAAGAAATTAAATAAAGAATTATTTGAATTCGTTGAGCCGGACGGAGCATTTTATATTTTCCCCAGATTAAAAAACAATATCTCTGGGCAAACTTTTGCTTATAAACTACTTAGAAAAGGTGTAGGAATTTTCCCTGGAGAAGCATTTGGAAACTATAATTCACATATTAGAATTTCCTTAACCTCCTCCATGCTCGAAAAAGGAATCGACATAATAAATAAGCTGGCGGAAGAACTATGTGGAAAACAATAAAACTAAGAATTACTGATATGGAAGGATTAGAGAAACAATTCGACAACAAACTTAGAGAAAACTATAATTCGTTATATACCTGATTAAATAATAATTTCAGGGTTTATATACAGCTATGAGAAAGAAAATTCTTACAATTAGCAGATAAATTTATCAAAACAGTAAACAAAGTTTCCGAATTTGACCTACTCTTTAGGAAAATGGCACCTAAAAATGGTAAAAAATGATAAAACAAAGCTAATAATCAAATGTTTTTGATTAAATAACTTAAAATACTCTAAGTGATCAACCTGTTAGTTAGATTTCGCTAAAACATGAGAAGGGCGTACCTTGAGGATATGCATTGGAATTGACGATACAGATGGCAAAAACAAAATATGAAAGGAACAAAACTAGGAACTGGTAGAGTAGCTAGGGAAGCTGCAAGAAGACTTCGTGAAAAACTTAAGGTCAAAGTTATAGCTGTTACAAGACATCAACTAGCTAAACTTCCTACCATTAAATTTACATCAAATAATGGTGCCAAATGCATTATAGCCCAAGTAGACCATGAATTTGAAATTGATAAAATAGTTAATTTAGTGGTATCAACAGTTAAAGAATTGCAACCACCAGGAAGTAATGCAGGCATCTTATGTCCCAAAAATTCTGCAAATAAAGATGCCATCAACTTGGCCTTTAAAGCTAAAAAATTCAAAATCAAAAAGCAGGATGTTTATAGAATAGCAAAAGCGAACAATATTATTCTGGTTGAGGTTAGTGGCACAGGAGAGGGAATCATAGGAGCCTTTTCAGCAGCTTTTCTAGCATCAACCGGAAATGATGGAAGATTTATCGATATAGGATCAATAAGAAGCTTATCTGGAGTCATGTCGGTTTCAGAGTTGCTAAAAAGAGGGGTTGACGAAGTAAGAGCAGTCGATGGAAGCAAAATCCATCCAAACGATCTAGTTATAGTTGATAAAGTTCGCCCTAAAATGGAAATTTCAAAGCCGTTCTCTATGTTGAAAAAAGGTTTTATTGGGCAATAAAGTCAAGTAAGCCGAGAGGCTGGGACATTATAAGAGAACCAGAGCCCATAATGATAAATTAACAAAACTCGAAATGTAACCTTGACAGCTTTATTTTCAGCCTTGCTAGTAGTAGTTAGAATGTTTCATGTACCATTTCGCATGTCTGGATTAGGAGGAGTTCCATGGCTAGTTATTTTGCTGATTACACCAGCATTTTTGTCATCCCGCTTATCAAGCACAAGAATAAGCTTTATCGGCGGTCTAATAGCATCATTCTTATTAGACACTCCTCCTGGACCTTTTCATTTAATTAAATATATTTCAGCAGGCTTAACTATTGACCTTCTACACTATATTCTAAAAATCGTAATACTCATTACATTAAAGCAGTTATCGGTGCTTCAAGCTACGCTGTATCTTTCACATCCCTAGCTACACTGTTCATTTTAATTGGAATTAATATGCGTATCCTGAAACTGGGTTTTCTCTATGTTCTTGCGCTCCATGTAGCCTTTGGGGCTCTTGCAGGCTTTATATCATACTTAATCGTTAACATTGTAGAAAAGGCAAAGTTTGTTAATCTTTAATTCTTCCTACTTGTTGCTCTAACCTGACAATACTTAATAAGTTGCAATTGAATTATTGTTTAAGTGAACTAGTATGAATTTCATATTTATTGATGAAAGTGTTGCTATTTCGCGAATGCCCTATCAAAACGCTATCCACGATCTTTCTAAACGATTTAAAGCAGTGGTTGTACTTGCAGAGAGACATGAGATGGAATACAACATAGAGTCTTGGGAAAAATACAATGTCGACGTTTTATGGACACCTACACAAGATTATACAGCACCACAACTTCTCCAAATATATCGCATTGTAAAGTGGATTAAAAACCACGTGGATAAAGGGGAAAAAGTATTGGTTCACTGCATGGGAGGAAAAGGAAGAAGCGGAACAATAGCAGTTGCCTACACAATATACACTAAACATGTGAATTTTAATGACGCATTGAGGCTTGTTAGAACTGTTAGACGTGGAGCCGTCGAAACATGGGAGCAAGGCAAAAGACTAAAAACGTTTGAAACCTTGTTGAGCGCACTACCTGAACCAAAACTTACAAAAATAGTCGAAACAGCCGAAAAATACAATTATGGGAGAGGAATTAACCACGCATCCAAAGTAACGGAACTCAGCCTAACACTTTGGGAACAACTAAAATATGAAACAAAATTACCAAAACATTGCACCACTACATTGGCAGCTGCAGCAATATTACATGACATTGGAGTTTTTATATCAGATCTCAATCACCATGAACATACATTAAAGCTGATTAAAGAAAACGAGAATAATATACGTCAAGTCTTTAGTGAAAGCAAATGCGAAGCGATAGCATGGACCGCATATTATCATAGAACTAAAGCAGGTGATCCAAAAACAAACATGAAACTTAAAAATAACATTAAAGATGTTGTTACATGGTCTGCAGCGATACTCAGACTGGCAGACGCCCTAGACTACGGTTTAGATCAATCAGTAGAATCCATTGACTTAAATTTTCAAGCTAACAAACTTACAATCAAAACATATTGTAATAATCCATGCAGGCACGAAATTAATAGAGCCGTAGAAAAATCAAAGTTACTAGAAAGTTTAATAAAAAAAGAAATTACCTTTGAAGAAGTTCAGATGAGAAAACTTTTCAATTAACGTTAAAAGTAAAATAAAAGATATTTCAACTATTTTAATTTAAAGTGGTATTGAAATTCGCAATATGGGTCTCCTCTAGCCCTGCACTTAGTTTCATTACATGTTACAGATTCAGCATTCCAATCTTCCAATCTTTGTTCCTCAATCCACTCAAAGATTCCTGCAAGAACGTTGCACATAAATATTTCTGGATGAGGTGAATGTAATCCTTTGCACAGAGGACATTCACGCACCCTATAAGTAATAAACACATCCTTATCCTTTTCTTCAAAAGTTATTTCATCAAATTCTTTCCCCGTAAAGTATTTGAAACCTAAATTGTACGTTGGAACTAAATCTCTCAAATTTTTGGCAGGTCGTTTTGTAGCTGCAAGATAAGTTGTATAGATGTACTCACCAGCAGCTCTTCCAATTTTCTTTAACATCTCATTAGCCCTTACAGGATCTCCGTATTCCTCAAGAAAATGTGCAACAATTGCTTGTATGATTCCCTTATATGCACCAGCATGAATTTTTTCAGCCATAAAACGCCAAGCAATCTTACCTTTAATACCCATTTAACCACCACCACAAACTATAACATAAAATTTAACCTTAGAACTATTCCTCTACCTTTCTAATGCTACTGATATAGTTTATTGCTTTCGAAAAGTTGCCTAAAACTATTAAAACTTTACTTCTTGGAATATTTAATTTCTTAGCTATCTCTGACGTCGTGTGACTTCCATCACAGAGCTCCAAGATACTTCGAACCATATCATCTTTAACTTTCTTCAAAACACCCTTATCAACTAAAACTGGTATATTTACTGTTTCAAACTTTGCTGCAGGCTTTACCGATGGCAAAGTTGCTGATGGGGTTGTTGAAGGTGGCGTAGTAGGCGAAGTCGAAGAAGTAAGCGTCGTTTTTCTCTCTTCGGTTTTTAATGGAGCTGAAGGCAATGTTGGTTTCTCCACCTCATATGTTGGAACAGTTCCTAAAAGTTCTTCCAATTTATTAAGTTCATTATTAAACATTGAAGCTACCTTTTTTGCTGCAAGTATAAGAACTCCTTCTCTTTCAACGCTATCTAATGCTAATGCCAACCGATTTGTAATCTTATATACGAGAAGCTGCGAGTTTTTGAGCCTTTTTACTTGGTAGTCTCCAACATCCCAAAGTGGTAGTCCAATTTTGGTGATTTTTTCTGCTGCTTCCCTGGCCTCTGACGTTAAAGTGGAGTGGAAAACTTGGCCAGTATCTCCAATGATGGCCAGTCTACTTCTTACTGGCAAAGAATTAGCTATTTTCTCTGCGAGTTCCTCAACAATTTTCTTTGACATTTAAAACAACCTGCGAAGTTCTCAAACACCTTTCAATAATTCAAATAGGCTTTTTGAATATAAATTTTATTCAAAATTGTCTTTGTTCTACGGTTTTCTAATAAAACCCCCAAAAAGAATGAACATCGTGGAAAAAGTTATCAAATCAACTCTGAAACCTACATTTAGACCTATAAATCCCTTTTTCTAATAAAACAAGTCCAGTAATGCTTTCATAAAAATAAAATTATTAAGTAAAAAGTAAACATCAGATTTAAAAATTAGCTGTACTTTGTGTGACCCATTTTTCAAGAGTCTAAAGGTTAATGTTACAATAGATACTCTTTTAAATCGAGAGAAAACCTGGTTTCTGTTTCGTCTATAACCCCCTTTCATAAAACTATTGTTGTGTTCCAAGCAACGAACTAAGACGCTAAGAGCTTCAAAAAAGCTGTTAGTTTAACTATATTACAAGTACGGTGATGCTGAAGGTCGAAATGTGTTTATAAGTAATGTGGGCATATTATTGAACGAATTGACTGAATTTATGTGATAGAGGGGATGCTTTTGAAAATAATAGATGTAAATGCCTATCTTCTTAAGGTACCGTATCCAGATGGGCAAAGATTTTCTGCTGCGTGGGAAGCAGCATCCACAAAAGAATTTACATTCACACTTGTTGAAGTAGAGACAGATGAAGGGATTACAGGATATAGCGGCATGATTTCGAAAGGATTCGAAATAATATCGTTCATTGAAAGCGCGGTGAAAGAGTTTTTGAGCAGAATACCGTTTGACCCCTTTTTCATAGAAATGATGACTCGCCCCCTAAGAACTGGCTCCTATTTTGGGCCGAGAGTAGGCCTCATAGATATCGCATTATGGGACATAGTGGGAAAAGCGTTAAAACAACCTATCTACAAGTTGATGGGCGCTGCTAAACCAATGGTTAAAGCATATATGAGCACTGGGCAAATAAAGAAAGCTCAACAACATATAAAAGACTTTGAGGAAGGAAAAGCAAAATACGGCTTTAAAGCCGTGAAATTAAGATTTCATAGAGGCCGCTGGGAAGATGACATCAAAGTTCTAAAAGAGTTTAGAGACACTTTCCCTGATGTTGAAATAATGGTAGATGCAAACCAAGCATGGACATATTTCCCACCATATTGGGACAGGAAAACAGCGTTAAAAGTGGCGAAAGAACTAGAAAAATACGATGTTCTATGGTTGGAGGAACCACTTCCAATAACAGATCTCAAAGGTTACGCCGAACTTAGAAAAAATACTAGTGTCATGATTGCTGGAGGAGAACTAGAATACGGTCTCTTTAGAATCAGAGAACTGTTGGAAAACGAATGTTTCGACATAATACAGCCAGATCCAAATCTAAGTGGGGGGTTAACAGAAATGAAGAAAATAGCAGCACTTGCTGAAGCTTTCCATGTGCAGTTTATTCCCCACGGCTGGGAGCCCGGAATAGGTTTAGCAGCAACACTTCAACTAATTGGTACAATGCCCGACTGCCTCTGCCCATACCTAGAATTTCCATTGGATCCACCTCTCACCCCAGAGATAAGAGATGCAATACTAGAAAAGCCGATAGAGCCGAGAGGAGGCTATGTAAGAATCCCAGAGAAGCCTGGACTGGGAGTAGAGATAAATTCTGATACGATTAAAAAATATGCAGTAAAAGAACTGAGGTATTCTTAGCAAAAGCAAAATAGTATTGAAATATAAAAATATTATAGTGGCATTGAACTTTAATAGTCCATTTATTCCCTTACTGTTACTTGTTTCGAAAATAGAGTAAAAATAGTTAAAAATATTTAAATTGTACTATAGCAGAAAATAGTGTATGTTTATTATTAAAATTGTTACGTGGTGGGGGAGAATTTGATAAGCTTAAATGTAAAAGAATTGGCTAGAAAGGCCAAGGTCCACTATATTATCGTTGTCAGTGAGAAAGAAAAGCTATCCATCCTGTATAATAGGAGAGGGGAAAAAACTGCTGAAGGAAAGTTTTTTGAATATCTTAAATTTGCGGAAAAAATTAGAGAGGAAAGAAAACGGTACCTAATCTACTTCAAACATAAGAATACTGTAGCAGTGTATAATAAATTTGGAGACATTATATGGGAAGGAAAGTTAGAGGATTTACCAAAACTTTACGATAAAAAATTTTACGAAACATTGCCAAAGCTTCCAAAAAAAATCAAAGAATGTAAAACTGTTCTTGAAGCAATTAAAACATTATATAAAGATAAAATGGTTGATCCAACATCGGTAATTGATACTAGTGAAGATGTTTGGAATACAAAGGTTGTTGTCGAAAATAACGTTGTGATGTTTCCTGAGAAACATGCTTGGGTTGTTTGCATCAATTTTGGTGTTCCAGATATTTTTGGAGACGAAGCTATAGGTTTAATATCTGAAAACTTCGTTTATCTACTTAAAACAGATATTAAGGAGTGCTTCAATCAAGCTCAGCCCAAAACCATCTACATATGTTTTGACAATATACCACCAGCTGAAATAAAAGACAGATGTAAAATTTTAAACATGTTTCGAACCATTGCCAAAAAATACGGATACCAAACAGTATACACTGGCTGATATTTAACGCATAGTTTTATTAATTAGTAGACCTTAAAGAACAGCACAAACTCAATTTCTGCTATCACCTTATTAACTATAATTTAGTAGAGCCTTACTATAATGAAGTTAATATATTTGTAAGAAAATAAGTTAAATACATCATACAATCTGTAACTGAAGTTGAAGGAGGAGGTTCCATTTTGATTAAAACACCTGAACAATATAAAGAAAGCTTAAAGAAGATGCGTCCAAACATCTACAAGTTTGGCGAACTAATAGAAGATGTAACAACACATCCAGCAACAAAAAGATGCGTTAACTCCCATGCAAAAGCTTTCGAAGCAGCACAAGACCCAAAATACCAAGACCTAGTAACAGCTGAATCCAAATTAATAGGCGAAAAGGTTATGCGATGGCTAACAGTCATGGAAACACCTGAAGACGCTATAAAAAACTGCAAATTCAAACGACTAATGTATAATTTGACAGGAACATGCACCGGAGCACTATGTGTAGGCTGGAACTGTCTACAATCAATGTGGGCAACCACATATGAAATAGATCAAAATGAGGGAACAGACTACCATCAAAGACTTAAAAAATGGTTAGAGTACGCACAACGAAACGCCATAACGGTTGCAGGAGCACTAACAGACCCAAAAGGAAACAGAGCGCTACCACCATCACAACAAAAGGACCCAGACCTATATTTGCACATAGTGGAGGAAAGAGATGATGGCATAGTTGTACGTGGAGCAAAGGTAATGATAGCAGGAGTAGCCGCTGCAAACGAAATCTTCGTAATGCCAACAACAAGTTTAAGAGAAGAAGACAAAGACTACGCAGTGTCTTTCGTAGTGCCCAGAGACGCTGAAGGAATAACAATTGTGGAAGCAAGACATCCAGATGATGCAAGAGAACTGGAGGGCGACGGATACGAGCTACCAGCGACTGGAACAGGAATAACACAAGCATGGATACTTTTCAACGACGTCTTCATACCAAAAGAAAGAGTTTTCATGTGCGGGGAATGGAAATACGCACTTAAAGGAATAATATACTTTACATCAGCCTATAGGGCTTTAATAGGCTCATGTGTAGCAGGGCAAGGAGACGTAATGGTGGGAGCAGCAGTTCTAATAGCGAGAGCTAACGGCCTATCTGAAAGAACATTTCGAGAACAATTAATTAAAATGGTTATTAACAATGAGACGACCTATGGCTTAGGTGTAGCAGCCGCAACACTAGGGGAGAAACATCCATCCGGTGCATGGATACCCGACGCGTTGCTAGCAAACGTAAACAAGGTACATGTAGCAACTTTACCCTATGAAACAAAGGTTCTATGTGAGGACATCGCTGGAGGAATAGGAGAAACAGGCTGCATGCCCTCATGGAAAGACTTCAAAAACGAAGAATATGGAAAACTACTAGAAAAATATCTTACAGCTGCATCCCCAGGAGAAGCAAGAGCAAGAATCGCATATTTAATTCAATGGTTAACTTGCGGTGCAGGAATACCTGGCTGTATGCACGGAGGAGGTTCTCCTGCAGCAGCAAAACTCATGATAAGAGCAACAGCAAAATGGAAACAATACATGGAATACGCAGCAAAACTCGCAGGAATCAAAAAAGAAGACATACCAGAACCATCAAAATAAAAATAGTAACCAAATAACACAAATTTTAATCTATTTTCAATTTTTCTTTTCGAAAGAAGAGAAAAAGCAAAGTACCAAGAAAACAATCTTCTTGCAAAGCTTAACTAATTACATATAATCAGTTGTTAAGAGCTTTTCTGTCTAAGGATCGATTTTATTTTTTTCACAATATTTTAAAAGTGTTTTTAAAGCTTCCTTTAAAACATTTATTATTTCTCTTAAGTTTTCATGAATTATTTCGGATTTTATGTCGGCATACATATGGACTATTATATTTCGCAATCCTACAAGGCTCGCTAATTTTTTTGCAAATTCTTTTTCTAAAATTTTATTTTCTTTCAATATTTCTACGGTTTCCTTATAGGTGGAAGGTACTCTAAAACCCTTTTTTGAGATGATCACGTTAGATAAATCTATTATGACTTCTATGCATATCTGAAGGTTTCTTTCAACTATCGATTGCAGCTTAATATCTCTTAAATATTCCTCCAAGCTTACTTCAGCTATTTCTTCAAGTAGTTTAATTCCCTGTTCAAATCTTTCAACTCTTCTTAAAGTACTTTCACTCACCATAAATAATCCTCTCAACCTTTTCCTTGAAATGTTTGTCAATGTAATATTTAAAATCAAGATACTGTTTTATTACTCGTACTTTATCCTTCAAAAAGCCTTCTTCACTTAGGACATACATTGGTTTACCAGTAGAAAAGACCTCGTACCATAAACCTAAACTTGACCTATTTAAAATCACAATGTCAACTTCTCTCCTCATTTTTTCCTCAAGTAAGTCCTTAATTTTCAATATTGTTTTTAATAAGGTTCCTGAGTGTTTTGGGAGGCTCTTAAATTTTACTGCGATGTCAATGTCGCTCTCAGCGCTCAAAGTTCCCTTAACAGCAGAACCAAAAATAATAGCATATTCTATTCCAATTCTCTTTCCAATTTTCTCAAAAACTTCTTTGCCTATCTTAATCAGTTCGTTAATTTCATCTCTCATTACCTAAATCACAAACCATTGTTTTTGTCTAATATTCCTTTTTAACTTTTTAAAACTAACCAATCCTTATAGCACTAAGAAATCATTGCACATGAAGCGGCTTAAATATAATTGGTGAAGATCTAAAAGATAGTGCTAGAAAGATGCAAAGAACATTATATTCAGTTCCTTTTAGTTAAGGACATTTGAGATTAGTAAAAACTTGATAACTTGTGAAGACCTTATTAAAGAACTTGGATGTACTAGTACAGCTAGGTCTTTTGACTGTCATTTTGCTGATAATGTTTCTTTATGCAATGAGCTGGAATTTTATAATAGATTGTGTTGCAACTTTCTTTTTAACATTGTTTCTTTTAATCAGTCCTTCAGCTTGTAAAATCTTTAAAGTAAAGGGAATTAACCACAATAGAAAACGCATCAAAGAACTCAAAAGCAAATAGGGGATAAAAGTACCGATACATGTTAAGAAAAGGACAAACAAACCTAATAAAATACCCGTTCCAATCTTTTTCATTTTACCTAATTTTAAGTCATTACCGTAGACGGTAACCCATAGAATTGAAAAAGAAAGCTTAATCAAAATTTATTATTGTTATATTTTTACCAAAACAGAAATCAGAAACAGCAACCTATAAACTTCCTTACATCATAAGAGGTGGATGAGAAGTGAAAATAAAGAATAGGGTGGCTCTTATTACGGGTTCTAGTAGGGGGATAGGGAAAGCAATAGCATTGCGTTTAGCGAAGGAAGGAGCAAACATTGCAATAAATTATTTGAAAAACAGGGAAAAAGCTGAAAAAGTCGCAATGGAGGCAAGAAAATATGGAGTAGAAGCTAAAATATATCAGGCAGATGTTTCAAACTATCAGCAAGTAGAAGAAATGGTTAGAAAAATAGTTGAAGACTTTAACACAATCCATATCCTCGTAAACAATGCAGGAATAATTCCACAGCACTACTCAATATTCGACATTCCCTTAGAGGAGTGGGAGAAAATCCTCGCAGTAAACCTCACCGGAGTTTTCAACTGCACAAAAGCAGTAGTTCCAG